>Ga0247758_1001178_pt1 | contig 20668 bp, 24 predicted proteins | sample UWRJL156409C4_FD_180950 | JGI IMG/M metagenome (GOLD analysis project Ga0247758, IMG submission 180950) | Plant litter microbial communities from Arlington Agricultural Research Station in Wisconsin, United States - UWRJ-L156-409C-4 | ecosystem: Environmental > Terrestrial > Plant litter >...
TGGGGGGGGTGGGGGGGTGGGGGGGGGGGGGGGGGGGGGGGGGTGGGGTGGGGGGGGGGGGTGGTGGGGGGGGAGGTTGATGCTGCGCGGCCGGTGTGTAGTGCCGTTGACTGTGGGCGGATGGCGCTGATTAGGGGGGAAGGAATTGACCCACATAATGCCATGCTGTGGTTGTTGGCTGAGGTTCTAGAGGAGGGGACGACGCCGGAGGGACAGACGACACCGGGGTACCGGGTACGGTGGGTACGGAAGGTGATGATCTCGCAGGTTCATGGGTTGGATTTGTTGGTGTTAGAAGCGAGTTGGAGGATTGCCAAGGAGGTGGCTGCGTCTGATGAGACGGCTGAGTTTGTGCGGGTGAAGGAGGCTTTCAGCGGAGACAGTGAGGAGTTTGCGGCGGCCAAGGAGAAGGTTAGGCAGAAGTTGAAGGATGTGACGACTGAGGCTTGGAATAATGTTGAAGGCTTTGCGATGGCGGTGGAGCGGACTATTGGAGAGGGGATGGAGGAGTATATCTGGGCTTCGATCCCGATGCGCTTCTCACATAAGATTGAAGGGGTTGTGACGGCTGAGGATCAGAGGTGGTATGTTGATTAAGAATCAGCGAGCATCTTAAAAAAGGGCCTTGCTGGGGGGGCAGTAGTCCTTTCAGGGTTAGGCTTTTGTATAGGCTAGATCATGTGGCTTTCAAGGCACCCCTGGCTCCATCATTGCCGCCACAGAAAAGCAATCGTATTTTGCAGTAATCTACGCCTTCAATTGATACTATATATAATTCTACATGTTCTCCACGTGCCTCACTATCCTAAATTGGAGGCTTGTGATTAGCCAACATTGAAGACTCAAGCCAACAACGTAGCAGCAGCAGTAGTAGTAGTTTTGTTACTTTCGCTTTGGCCGTTGGTTTGGCCGCTCGGCCACTCCTGGTCCGCTTGACGGGCGGCTCAAGGACAATTTCGTCCCCCTAACACCAATTCTTTAGTGGCGGTCCCCGGCGCCACTCGCTTCCTTAACTAAGTAGTTCGCTTGCGCGGAGCCACCTAGGCCTAGTAAGCAGTGATGGCCGTAGCTTTGAGGTTAAACGTTGTTCTGAGCTCTGTACGCGCCTGTGGCTCATTCTGTGGCTCAGGCGGGGGTTCCTAAAGGAAGCCAGTAGGAGGACTGGGAATAGCCTCGTCGGCAGAGTCGCTCTCGCTGTCGCTCTGATCTCCATGGGCCTTATTGTCGCTTGAGGTGGCAAAGCCCTCCCATTCCGATGTATACTGGGCTTCGGAATCAATTGGTGAATCGCTAGAATCGTTGGAATCGACTGGAAGGGCCTCAATATTGGTGAGATCTATGAGTATAGGATTGATTGGTATGAAGTTGATGTCTGGGAAGGCTGGGCTCGAGGAGAAGACGTCGATTACATCGTCAAACGAGCTACCAGGGCGTAAGGTTTGCCCCGCATTGGCTGGCATCTTTGCGGCTCTGAGCTTTCCCTGATTCTCTCCTGAGCTGGGGTGATCCCATACGCAACCGCCGCACAACCTCAGAGGCCCGTTTTCAGTCCCCCCCGGCTAAAGTTTCCCGTCGTTGTAAAACAGATGACACGTATTCCGTAAGGATAGCTCCCAGGCAAGAAGCCCAATTACGGTGTACCTGCGTACTGGTTTTGCGTGTGACTCGTGTTATATGTGATGCGCATCCAGGGGCTCATGGGCATCACCGCGTGAGCTCCCCAGTGATCCTTCCAAAAATAAAATCCATACATTAACAAAACCAACATGACACTCGGCGAGAAACTCGAACAGTCTTTCACCCACTGCCTCAACTTATATGTCCCCGCGCGAACCCTCGAGCGCCTCATCGGCGTCAAAGCAGGAACCAACACTGAGCTGTACGGGCTTAGCATGGCCACGCACTACGGCCACGGTGCCGCAGCGGCAGTGATTTGGGTAGTCATGGCGTGGAGGGGCATTTGAAGCCCCTTTGCCGACTTTATGTTTGTGAGTATGAGGCTGTTGATCGACCAGACATTGGAGAACTCGACTGGGGTTGGGGCGCTTCCTTGGTAGTTCCCGCTGGATTTAGTGTCTGAACTGTGCTTACCTTGACTAGGACGTGGCCGGTGGAGGAGCAGGTGTTTGATATTCTGTACAAGGCTGGCTTTGACGAGGTATATTGTCGATCAGTGGATCAAGTGAGGATGTTGGAGAGACTGCAGCGCTGTGGGGGGCTGGGCGCGTTTTTTTAGACAAAAGCTGCCCTTTACAAATCCCCAGTCAGGGCTCAGTATCTGATATTTTAGGGAGCAATTCAGCGAGAAGCCCTTGGGCTCTTTTAGCGACGTCGCCAACACCAAAGGATAACAAGAGAGCTGCTAAGGTTGCATCAAGTTTCAGCTCAATGCAGGTTGAGCAGTTCTGCAGGCGTGCTTCTGATCTAGAACATCTCCCCGCTTTGCGGAAGAGTCCGGTGAGCAACCCCTCATTCCCCTCATTGGTTCATGTATCCGCTCCCCCCCTTATTGAGTTCGTGAGCCCAGATTCATCGTACAAAACAGCTCGTCCAGTCCCGACTGCTGATGAGGGGAAGGCGACACTATGTCTCGATAATTCGGCGCCACGTTGGAGATTGAGAGCAAGATGAACGTCTGGTTGTGACACTCGGCGGTGCTGCTGTTGTTGTGCCGGCGGAAAACGGTACGGAGGAACCATTGTTTATACACCTCCATCTTAACTTCCGCTTCTTAGTGCTAGACGTCAGTCACTGCTGCACCTTTTGCCCATCGCCGCTGTACGAAAGGATGACATAGGGTATTGCGCCATCATTTGCTTTGGCGTACTCGCTGCGGAATGTATCGCTGGAGTGATAGAAGCCGTAGTAGAAGGTGCGAGCGACGAGGTCGGCGAGGTATTCATCGATGTCGTCAGGTGTTCCGTCGGGGTGACTGGATTTCCACATCTCCCGGATAGAAGTCTTTTTGATCGTTGCAGGTAGGTGAGTCGCAGCGTCGCCGAGGAAGCTATCGATCACAGCTATTTGCTCTTGGTTGGTGACCGGTAGGTAGTCGACGAGGTAGATGATCTCATACGAGTCTTTCTCGTTCGGTTTGTTAATTACTTTATTAGGTAGAACCCAAGACTTCAAGGCTGTATTGAGAACCTGCAACTCCCTTGTGAAGATGCATGGGGCATCGAATACGGGGTAGGTAGTCACCATGCCGGTAGAATCCACAAGATGGTGCGATGGGCGAAATTGCCAGACGCTGTTTGCCAGAGCTGGTCGGCGGCCGCTGCCACTGGTGTCGGTACCGATGCCACAGTGAATCCAATCATAGGCAGCCACTGCCGCCGCGCTGCTACTGCTGCTGCCAGCTGGGGACTGATATCCGTCGCCACGAGGGTTGAAAGCCGTGTGGAAATCGACCGCGTCCAAAGGCTCTTCGCGTCTGATCATATGGCTCAGTTTTGCCATGCCCAGGATGTGAGCCCCGTCACGAGCTAGGGACTCGACGACGGTCGAGGTAGAGTCTGCGGGGACGCTTAGATCATAGTAGGCCTTGTTGTTGAGCGAGGTCTTCAGCCCTTTGATGCGGAACAGATCCTTTACCACAACAAGCAACCGCGGGGGTGAATGTTGCAGGTTCTCTAGCGCTTTCGAAGGCACCGCAATGCTGAGACAGTCATACGAAGTCCCGGCGGCTCGGAGCTGTGAAAACGGGACCGAGTCATACCCGGTTGGTTTTGGCTTCAATGCTGTAAGAAAAGCGCCCTGTTTGTCGTCATAGAGCCGATAAACGGGCTTGAGCGCACTGGCGACGTAAAATTAAGGCCCAGGTGGAAGGCGGTCAGCGAGACCCTTTTCTGTCCGGACCTCCAGCCACTTCGCGACCAATGCCTCGAGATACATGCGGCATTCTGCGGCAGCAACGGACTTGTCAGTGTTAACATTTATTAAGATCACACCGTCCAAGAAGACGGTCCGCCGGTATACATCGCAGCCCTCCATTCTAGCAAAACATTCGTCCAGCCAGGATGGGCTGACGGGGACTCCGTCTTCAGCTGCGACGACGGTGATGAGGGAACCGGCGGCAGGGTTGATCTCAGTTGGCTCAAACTTGAACTAGGGCCCAGGGCAGTCAGAGTCAGACGTGCGTAGAGAGGGTGAGATAAGAGTGAATGAATGAATGTGCACACTGGGACTGCGCCAAGGGCGGCGTATGAGACCAGTTCGTGAACGTACATGATGTCTACATCAGCTAAAGACAGGCGTGCAGACACCTTCAGCAACCTTCGAGGACGCTCATGCATCAATGCGTTCATGGCAGCGGCGTAACAGGAGCGGATCTAGCCTGTATGAGGAAAACGTGAAGAGAAGTACTTTAATGGAGCCCGCCAGGCGATTTGATGCCGTCGATGGTTCAATGGAGGTTCTCCACTCTCCTCCATTGCAACGGAAGCTGGTAGGATTTCGGGGAGCGTGCAGCACGGGCCGAACGCGACGTGTGTTGAGCTGGATTCACACACTCGGAAGGAACTACCACTTTAGCCCCACTTTACTGGCCAGTATTTCAAACGACAGTCGCGCAGCCATCTCTGCATCTATCAATCCTTCACATTCTTTTCACACGTGGCATGTTTTTGTGGAGCAGAACAAACACGCCGGTTGTGAGTCAACCTGAAAGGCACCATGATAGGCAGTTTGGCAAATTCCAACGCCGCGTCACTGTCCCATTTCCCTCGCTCCGAACTTTTGCTCGTTGAGGCATGGACAATTTCCAACGCCTCCAGGCACACCATGAAGTGCGGCCACCGCTCGATGAGCAGACCCCCTCCTGCAAGACACCCACGACATTCAGCAGCACCAACCCCGCGCCCTTGGATCTGCCGAACCCAATGGACTGACGACGAGGAGTTGAGTATTTCCCGCCTCAGGTAGCGGTGGTGTTTGGGAGCATATGAGTACAAAACTTCCCGGCCGTCACCATTTTTAAGTGCTTGGCTGACTCGTCGCTACTCTCACCGGCGCCATTTCAACCTCCCTCTCGTCGTTTAACACTTTCTCCTGGTTTGGCACGGCGTGCCTTGCCGGGACCGCCGCTACACAGCTGCTGGCCGGAAAATGGACTGATATTTACGGTCGACGCCAGGGCTTAGTTGCCGCAGCTGTCATCTGGGAGCTCGATCCACAGACGCGTGTTGTCCAGGAAGGTTACATGCAGTCTCTCAGATTCGTCTTTGGCTCTATTGTGATCATGCGTGGTGGCGCATAGCGCTACAATCCGTGAATCGCAAAAAGCGGCTGCCGAGACGGCGCACTTCTTTACTTATTGAACTGAACAGCAGGTATTTATACAATCGGCTTATCTCTGCCCGGGCTTTCACTTCCTCGCTCCTGAGGCAAATCCAAGACACTCAGCCATCACCTCCCCATCAGAACCTGCCATTCACTTGTTTCACCTCACCCTTCTCCCCGGAGTTTTCTTCCCCGTCCCGGTCAAACCAAGGACTTACCAGCGGACTCACCGGCGGGCTCACCAATGCCTCCCCCTCGAGCAGAGGCCCCCCCGGCGGCGACCCCTGCAACTCGGAAATACCATGTTTCTCATACCCCCCAATCAGCTCGTGATGCAGCTCAACCCCCACCATCTCTACCACATCACCCTTGGCATCCAGCTCAGCATGATGACGACCACCACCCATTTCGACACAACCCCCCGTACCACCCATCTCCTTCCTGTCGTGATTTGTCCCCGCTGCGTCACCATCACTTCGTTGCTGCCGTGATTTCCTCCTTTTCCTGTATCCGAGTATGATCAACGCAGCGGCCGCCGACAACCCAACCACGAAGCCGGCCACAACAATTCCCGCTATCTGTGCCCCAGAAAGAGAGCTGCTCGTCTGGCTTTCTGCGGTGCCATTTGCCAGTGACTCAGTACCACCGCTACCAGAGGGTCTGTTGGTTGTCGACGACACAATCCCAGGAGACGGGGTAGTCCTGCTCCCTGAGCTCGAACTCGACGGCGGCTCAGTGGTAAGCCCAATCCTCGCCGCGGCCGTTATTGAGGGGCCGATAATGAACGTGGTCTTGATAGTCTGCACCTGCGACCCGATAGTACTCGTAAACTCCCTCACCTCCTGGTTGAGCTTCAGCGTCAACCTACACCTTGTTGTCGCCTCGAAGTCGCACATGTACCCGAAGGGACAGCACCCACCTGTTCACCTGTCAATACCGATACACATGACCCCTTGCTCCCATTTTGCACCACAAAACTGCCCGGGAGGGAACAGGGGAACACATACCTCCCACACTCCCTGCACACTCCAAAAACCCATCATATCCCTTACACGCGGTCGCCACTGGCGTCCCGATGAGGTCCGAAAGAGTCACGGTAGCTGTCGGCCCCGTAGCTGTCACTGGTCCCCTCGCAGTCGTTGTATTCTGCACTGGAGCAATGCAATCGTCCCCGCCACATCCCCAGCCAACAGGACAACACCCTCCATTCGAACAGGCGAAATACCCCTCTTTGCCGCAAGGCAGCAGTTCCGTAGCCTGCGACAAGACAGTCGGAACGAGTGATAATAAAGACGCTGCGATCAGCAAACCGTACACTGGCAGCGCTTGGGGGCCAGGACGCGATGCCATTTGGTGCTGTGGGGTAGAGTTGAGGTCGTGGCGAGGGGAGAAGAAGGTCCGGGATCATCAGACGACGAGGTTGAGGTGACGACTTGGCGCCGTCGCCATCAACCTTGCTGACTGCCTTAATTTCGATCCTGCAGGCTGCGGTCGCGGCACAGCGTCCCCCGGTCCATTGGACAATTCGGGATCCCGCCGCCTTGGCGACGGTAACCCTACTCGACGCTTGGTACTTCTGTGCCGCTTGAGTTCCTGGTTCGCATTCACCGACAACCGGATAATATGTGCCTGTGGCAAATAGCCGGAATGATGGGGAAGAACCTCAGGACAGGGTGAAGAACCCTTGAGCAGCGGCCTTTGGGAAGGGCACAATTTACGCCCTGCTGTGCCGGCGAGGCGACAATAGACAAAGGCTGAATGACCTGATGCTTTGACAAGGCGGGAGTCACCCACAATGTCAAAGGTTAGGTCCCAGGTTTCTTAGAGCAAGTCTTTTTACTTTCGATGTGAGAAGTTCTGCAATGTAACCGAATTGGCCGGATGAGCAGTTTGGCGGCTGACTTTTGCGATCACAGAAAAATTCCCATAATACTAGCACGTTTGAATGTGAGGTGCTCTTTTTGCGAGTGGCAAAGGACTGAAAAAATACACGGAGGGCAGACTGACCGTCGGGATCAAGAGCTGAAAGAACCAGAATGGGGAGGAACTGCTGTTAAAGATCAAAACTTGCCCAATGTGACACCGCGACCACTCAGCTCGGAATGCGGATGACTCTCAGCTTCCAGAAGCAAGCTTCAGTCTTTGCTCTGAAATGCATCGCAGACCTGGCTTTTGACAGGCAAAAAGGTAATATCATGGACGGCGGTATCGAATACTGAAATAAAATGAAAGCAAAAATGAAGGTCGTACCCGGAATCGAACCGGGGTTACCGGAATCAGAATCCGATGTGATAACCGCTACACTATACAACCTAAAGCTGGTATTGGAACTATGCAGATCATCTCCGCAAAAGCCGCTAATAAGCCGCGCAGGTTGCTGCAAGATGAACTTAGCCATCCATGCAAACCGCTGACACTTACACAGCTGCCCATCAGCCATTCGCCGCGATGTCATTGACTGGTAAACTGACAGGAAACTCTCGGCTTGTTTGCATATGAGCTTGCTTGCTTTGTAACTTGACATTGGAAGCAACCACGGCCAGCTGCTTGCGGAAAGAGTCAATGCCCAGTCCTCAGGCCTCCGAATGCTTTAAAAGTCCTCGAAAGTCAGGACTCAGTTTGAGCCTTTCGGCCATCAACCTTCTGTCACATCATCCACGGTTTGGAGTCCCAGCCTCACCACCACATCGCCTCACAAACCCAACTCCACTATATAGTTTCGCGAATGAAACTTGAAGCCTCAAAACCCGAGTTCAACGGCAATGGTCATCTCAACAGGGTCGAAATGGGGATGTATCTCATTCTTTGTCGCGCCTATTCATGGCTATTGTGAGGCCTCGTACAATAGGTATTTGGCATCTTTCTCCTTTCATCCCATCTTCCGAATGGCATTGTAGCCTCGTATATGTTCTGCACGAATGGGTGGACACTTATATATATAACAAAATGGCACTAAGTTACGCAGAACTTTTAAAAGTGTCCCCATCAGCTGGTCGGCACCAACGGAAAGCGCCGAGCTGACACCAAATCCCCAAATGGCCAACGAATCGAATATTGCCGACATGGCACCCGGAGTATCACCGCAAGCGCAGTCGAATGGGTCAAGGAGTGGCGCCTTTCTCCCCGAAACCGACCCGTCTTCATGGCCAATCGAGCCAGTCCGGCGACACGCCGATGCCTCCGTCGCTCGCAGCTCAAGCAAGCCACGGGTGCTGCTGGGCGGCTGCGCGTTTTGGCGCGGGCGTGAGGGGGTACGCTGTTGGTGGTGTTGACGTCGTGGCTGTAGCAGCCACAAACAGATCCTAGCACACACCCTGCCGTCTCCGCCACCCTAACAGACGTCGACCTGCAGCGGGTGAGGAAGGCACTTTTATCAACAAAGCCAACCCCTCTCAAGCCCTTGGCCACGTCCTCTGGAATCTACTCGTTCTCTCCCCTCGTCACTTTGCCCAGATAGCCTGGAAAAGACTTCAACGATGGCCGCAACCCCGGGCCTTCTCTCCTGCACAACCTGCCAATCCCTCTACCAAGGCCCGATCTGCACCCAACCCCGTAACTGCCCCTCGGCCGAGCAACTGCGATACTGGCGCCCACACCACCGTGAAATCACGTCTCTCTGCCGGTCAGCGCTCATTGGCTGCCGCCTTTGCGCGGACGTGTGGGCATATTTCTTTCTAGGAAAATCACCCGAGGAGTACGCCGAACGCCCGTATTTCATGGTCGGCAGCACGAGACATTTCTATGACGGGTCTGGCACGAGCTATCGGTGGAAACGGTACGAGAGCCGTGACGGGGACAACTCCCTAGCACACGACACGCAAGGGTCGTGGCCACTGCTTGGGAACAGGAAGATGGGGGCTTCACAGGCGGAAACTTCAGACTCTTCGACCCGCGCTTCTGGCAAGATAGAATTCTCGACACAGAGTTAAACTCCCGAGGGTGGGTGTTTCAGGAACGGACGCTAGCGCCACGGGTGCTACATTTGGGTGTGGATCAGCTGCTGTTCGAGTGTAGCTGCTTGGAGGCGAGCGAAGAGTATCCAGTTGGCGTGGAGAGCAGATTTGTGGAGGGGTTGGCGTTCAAAAGGGGGTTGAATCTAAATCTAGATCTTCACACTCTAGAAGTCGGCGAGGGTGGGGCTGCGTTTGAAGAAGGGGAAAGAAAGAGGAGGGCAGTGTACTTGCTCTGGAGGCAAACAGTGGAGAAGTATACCCGGCGCGAGCTAAAGGAGGAAGGGGATAAGCTTGTTGCGGTTTCAGGTATCGCAAAGATACTTCAGGAGAGGTTTGGGGATGAATACGTGGTAGGGCTGTGGAAGGGATGGCTGTTGGGTTGGCTGTGTTGGAAAGTTGACCGCGGCAGGCGGACGACGAGAGTGTTACAGACGAGCAGGGCGTATGGGCTGAGATGGGCGGACTCATCAAGGCCGGAGACGTACAGAGCACCTTCGTGGTCGTGGGCTTCAGTCGAGGGGAATGTTACGATGGGGCAGATGGACAGTGAGGAACCTACGACGATGGAACTTCTTGGGGGGGCATGGAGTGCAGGTTACGAAACCGCTGGCTAGGATTATGGATGTGAAAGTGGCGCCGGTGCGTGAAGGGGATCTCCTAGGCAAGATCAAAGGGGCGCACATCGAAACTGACGGGATGATGCACAGGCTGAAAGTGTTGTATTCAGCCCCGAGCTGGGACACCCCGAGGATGGTGTTCCGTGGGGACCCGGCCGAGGAATTCATGATAGTGCACACAGACAGGTATGAAGCATGGGAGGTCATGAATGAGGCTCTCTTTATGCCGTTGATGGTCGTGGAGAGGAAATGGGAGGTGTTGCCCTGCGATCTGGCAGAAGCAGAGCGGGATATCCCTTCTCGGGCGCTGGTTGATCTTGCTCGGCCAGACTACTACCATGATGTCGAGGGGATTGTGGTTGTTCCGACGGGTGAGAAAGACGGAGAGTACAAGCGCATTGGGTTCATGACTTCAAAACCGTGGAGACTGAGAGCGTTGGAAGAGAAAGGAGACTGGGTTGTTCGTGGGCGGTTCCGGCTTGTCTGAATCTTGGGGATTATTCGCCTATTCGTCGTTAATGGCGGCATTGGCTGAGGTCGTACGTTCCAGGCTTCTTTCTTCACCCTTTATCCTTAGTTTACGAGAAAGTCCGTCAAGGGTTGCGACCATTCGAAGAGACCATATATTCTCCAGATCGTCCGATAAATTTGCCAAGAGGAATCTATTTAGTACACGACATGACCGCACCATGCTTAGCTTTGCGTCGCAACAGGGCAAACAAGACATCGTACGACGACTCCTTGCCCATATAAGCGACTTTGTCACCCAACCCGATAATCTAGGACGACCTTTCTGATTTATGAAGCCATCGAGAACCACGTCGAGATTGTTAAAGATCTCCTCAATTCTGGGGCTGAAGTTATGCTTCAGAACAAATCGGGACGGACAACTACCTCCTAGACACGCACAACGGACATCTATCTGTCCTGGAACTCCTCCGACATAATCTGACTAAGTATTTGCTTACCGACTCCAATGATAACGCAGGCCAAACTGCGTTTAGTCTTGCCGCCAGAGCTGGACATGTTTCTGTAGTTCGACTCCTGCTTACTTCAAAGGCAGACCTCCAATCATGATGCTGCAAAGGCAGAACCCCCTTATTCTGGGCTGTGATCAACGAACACGAGAGCATGGTCTCATTTCTTTCCTCTAAGGTGAAGAAGACATCAGCCTCGACCCACCAACCACGGGGGAAGCATTTGATGCGAGCGACCATTACTCAAGCCGTGGAGGCCGGGTGAGAGTCGAGATGTGCCTAGAATTCGAGTGAGCCTAAATGCGAACGAAGGCACCGCTGTGCCGCCTGATTTTGAGCCTTCGATGCACCAGCGCCTCACTCGTTTGAGTCTGTTGCTAGTAGAACCGAGACCAAAAATGGAAACTGATGACGTGGAAGCCGAGGATGTCGATATCGAGATTGCTCAAGAGACCACCGACGGCCTTGGAAGTGCGACTGCCCGGCCTATCGCAACCATCCATGTTCTTCGACCATCTAACCTGCTGACCTCGCGTCTAGAGTTGCCCTGCGGTCAATGTGCGAACTAAGCAAAGACTGGAGCGTTCTTGGCTTTTGCTTACCCCTGTCACTCTCACCCGAAGAGGATGCTCTGCCACCCTTGGGTTCCGTTGCCTGCCCCTGCTCTGCTCTTCCCGGTTCTGGACTGACGAGGGAAGGTGTAAAGACTCCGTCCAGCGACGAGACGCTCCGCCCCGTGCCGCCCATAAGACATCAGGGAATTCAATGGTCCTCCAAAGCGTACCCGAGCGTGCTCTCAAGACTTTAATCAAGGTAAAACGTAGAATAAAAAAGCGCTGTAATGGGAGCAAGACTTTGTCGTGACCCACTGCCACTGGGCGTTGTTTGGATGAAAACCCCGCCAAGAATTAGGCAGCGCGTTGCACACACAGGGCGACGTCCATTAATTTCCTTCAAGTTTCGCTGTCTGGAACCTGTCGCTCTTTCCCGTCCTCTTCCTCGACACCGCAACGGCCCGGGCCTGCGCAAACCATCCACACCGCCAAAATGGGTGACGATCCGGACGGCACCCCGAACCGGGCCAAGTAAGTACTTGGCAGTGTTGCCACAAGTTCTGTGGGTAGTTCGGATTTCTTACTTTCCGTTTCTCCATCCGGGGCCGTGGTGATCATGAGGGAGGAACCTAGAGACTGCTTCGTGAAGTTCGGCAAGAACACCTGGCACCTTCACTCAGTAACTCTCTGTGCCCATTCACGCTATTTCAACGCCGCGTTGAATGGCAACTTCAAGGTGAGTCGAATTTCATTGCTGGGACCTGACCTTTTCTTGTGTGGGTTAATTCTGTCTGACGAGGTTGGCCCCAACGCAGGAGGCAACGACTAGGGCAATCGAGATCAGCTTGGACGACAACCTGAATGAGACTGCCATGAAGGCGGCGATTAATTTTCTTTACGGAAACAGTAGGTGATCCCACTCTTGCAGTTATTACACATGCTATACCAGCGCTTTGTGGAGAAAAGCTGACTGCTGCTGGCGTGACCAACAGAGCACATGTTCGAGGGCGTGTCCCTGAACCCCGTTCATCTCTACTGGTGGGCTGTAGAGCTGTACAGGGTTGCTGATTACTTCGGTATTGAAAGTCTCTGCGCCTTTTGCATTCAGGAGCTTAAGGGCCTCAATGCCGAGATTGTGCGCGAGCTGGAAGTCGACTGCATCGTCTATCTTCACCGGCTCAGTTTATCTGGCGAGTCTTGCCCCCGAAATGCCATCGAGGAGATTTTGCAGCTTATTGAGGAGAAGCTCAATTCGGTTTCTTGTCCTAAAGCCTATGAAGTAGCGTGGACATTGCCAATGCCGATCAGGCAGATTGCCGGACTGTCACCTCTCCAGTCGCGCTTTGGCATACTGTGGCCGTTCATCCACTTTGTCAAGCACGCCCAGGCTGTTCTCACGCGTCCTGGCAAAATGGAGGTGGGATACTACTTCCGCCGCAAATACAAGAAAGTGATGGAGCATCACCTTGTCTTGGCGCGTGAGGAGAAGGCCGCCTTGCAAGGCGGTCAAGGCTGAGAGGGAGCGGAGCGCTGACGCTGACTCGGATGTCCAAGTCCTTGTCCCTGCAAACACCAAACGGCTCGCAAGGACACAACTAGGACTCGGGAGGGCGGAGTCTTACAGGCTCAGGGTGGAAGGGAGCTGGCTCGAGCGAGGCTCTGAAGGTGCGCGGATCTATCGTGGGTTCGTCTGACGCCATGGGGGCGATTGCAGCAGCCAAGGCACACTAACATCCCGCTGTGGATTGTCTTTGATGCCCATCAGCTTCCTAGCACGTATGCTGCCATCCACGCATCACCACAGATAGCGAAAATAAAGAAAAATGGGGCGCATTTGAGCCCTCACGTGGCTCTTTATGTCTACCTGTCGATCTCACACGGAGAGGTAGCTAGGTACGGAGCAGATGCTCCGTCGTCATTCTGTGCCGCCGTGCCGTCTTCAAACTGCAGGTACACAATGCTGTCGCCGTGCAAGTAACTCCCCGCCGTTTTCAGGGAACGGGAGTTGTCGATCATTTGCAACCTGCCCGATCATTCGCCGATGTAAAGTTTCAGCTGTAACGCAACTGACGCGAGTTGCGGCTGCCACGCGTGCCAAACGAAATGTTCCAATCCCCCGGGATTTTGCAGTCTCGTGATGGGAACCGATTGGCGCAGCCTTCGCCCATGATGCCTTGAACCCCTCAGCGAGAAATCCATGACGGAATATAATGTAAAGGAGTTTTCTGGGCCCGTTTCGTCTCCTTGGTCAAGCTGCGTCGTCAAAAGAGCGAGAATTACGTCATTGGCCTTTGAGCGCGCTGTGGACCCAGCGGGACACTTCAGCATTGGAGGAGGGAGGGGGTGCGGGGAAAGCTGCAATCTGAGGGGCAGTTTCGGCCGCTCATTGGCTGGCGTGAGATGCGCGAATCTCGAACGGCTTGCCAGAGCTTCTGGATGGCCAAGAGGAAGCAATCCACGTCATTCCCAAGCTCCTCTTTCAGCCGTTCCCGCCGTGTTTGCGCCGGTGAGCCCGGAAGGTGATGATGCTGTTGCGGCAGCGACTCAATCCGTTACGTTTGCTGTAACTTCGAAATTGCTCACACGGATCAACCACTCCTTCCGGGGTTTATCGCGTGGTTGATGGCTTCCGATCGCCTGCAATCGTGATTGGGCCCAGCCGCCAGGGCTTCACACCAATTCGTGAGAAGTCGCATTGGGCTTCGTGGCATCCTTTCCACCAGGACAATTGGGCTCTATCGCATTATCAATGAGACATCCCCCCAACGAGAACTCCGAAGCCACACCGGACATGCGAAGCCCACAAACTCGCATGCCTTATCGTGATAAATGATCTCGGCCACGCGGAGCTAGGGTATTGTTTCCCCTGCAAACGCAATTTGTGGGCGAGTATCCGATGTTTGCGTGCTATCTGCCGATGCTCTCCCTTATTTTAATTCTACTTTAATTTGCGTAAGTTTCGATCCACGCACCCGAAGCGCGCTTGCCGGGAAATCGGAGCCCTTTGTTCGGTGCGCTTTGTGAATCCATTCCCTCCCGGTACGGCAATGATGTCCAGGCAATACACACGCAGCGTGAAGCTCAAGTCTGTCATTTTGCGGGACGTTTTGCCCGTATCGCCCCCTGGCAATTGACCTTACGTTTGTCAATGGAACCTCGATGGAGGAGCATTTCGGGCGGTCCACTCACAGTGCCTAGCGGCCAAGCGGTGAGCGGGTTGCGCAATAGCCAGGATTCCAGACCACCTGGGCGTGCTGGCGTGCTGGGGTGGCAGTCCGGCACCCGCCGCATTTAAAAGACATTGCGGGCCCCTTCCAAACCTCCGCAACGACCTCACAGTTTGACCGCAGCGCCTGTACAACTGCTCTGAACCCAACCTAGTATCACGCTTCCGCAAGATCTCGGTCTGATTTACCTCATTCACGCGACTGTCGTCCAGCAACCTACGAGCCAACAGCAAGCACCTCTCTGGCACGCACGGCAAAGGTTGCCGCCCACTTCCCCACACCAAACGCGGCCCACGGACCCGCCCAAAGTCGACTCGCAGTGACGACAATTGGCGATTACCCAAAAGTCAAAGAATCGGGGCTGGCCGTGCATCGCGGAGTGGCAGGCAAGGCAGGTCGCGCAATTGGGGATTGCAAGGACGTGTCCAACACAGTCCGATACGCGGGGCCCACCGTCGTCCGACTCGAGAAGCTCCGTCCGATCCCAGAATCCGTCAATCCAGCAGCGCAGACGTACGATTCTCGACACTCCCCTCAACCCACCCACCCTTCGAAACCTCTTGGCCCCGCCGCTTCCTTGGAAACACCCGGGACGGCAGTCCGCGGCATCTGATCCCGCCCCCATTGCAGAATTATTGGATCAACACGCGCAATCCCTCGATAACCTCAACCTCGACCTCAAACCTCTAACCGCATCCAAATCCTCTTCCCTTCCGATGAGCCTACCGACCGCCTCCCAGCAACCACAACGGTATACCATACGCGTACGGCTACCACCATCACCCGTAGAACGCACCATCGCGACCACAATGGCAACACCAACGTCCGTCAGAGCCTTCCCCGAGTCTCGGCAGCTGGCGCCGAGCCCGCAGATACACCACAACCGCGACCTCGCTCTGCAGAAATATCTGCTTCTCCACGAACAGCACGAATCTCTGCGGCAGCATCTCGACGAGCTGCGACCCCCGCTCCATGGCTCCGTCGCCTCGACTGCAACCAGCCCCACCCTCTCACCAACAAGAACGAATTCGACATCAAGCTTTTCCTCCCTCAGCCCCCCGCCAGTGCAGCAGCACCGCTTCTCGACAACCTCCCGCGCCCACCGCCGCACCTCCCTCCCACCGTGTTCACTCACCGAGCTCGGGCCCATCCTGGACGAGACGATACTGGCAGAAATGGCCGTCGAGGAGGCCAAGCTCTGCGACGTCAACGAGGGCATCAAGCGCACGCTCACCGAGCTCCTCAACTGCGATGCCGTGCGCGGCGATCGCGCCTTTCGCACGTGGGTCCAGTGCCGCCTGATGGATACGGAGCGTGAACTGCGGAGCGGTAGGCGCCGCCGCAGCGCCCCCGAGTTTTGATCTCCGCTCCCCGCTCGCACGCAGGCGGACTGCATGGGATCTGCAAACAACAGCCCACACTCACCATGGGTACCTGTCTATCTTTTCTTCGCTTGACAGCCAGCCTGAGCCTGCTTTGGTCTTTTTTGCATTCGGAGCGAGCGTTGTTGCCCGGGACGCAACATCAACAAAACCATCGGAACTTTCTTCGCACGACACGGCCTACCTATCTCTATTTTAATGCTACCGTCAATATCACCACACATCATCATTTCCTGCAGTCGCAAGCAAGGGCACAGCTTCGGAGTTGGCGGCGCGGGCGTTGTTTCTTTCTTCCTTTCGCCCCGCCTTATCGCCCTCGCTTCGTCTCGCTTCGCCTCGGCCAAACGTCGAAAACAATAACGTAACATGGAGGGGGGGAAAACGGAATATTCTCTTGGACACATACTTGGTACGCACACACAGCGCACATTTTTTGCAAAGCAAGCAAGCACGTGGGATTGGACAGGATTGGATCGGTCCGACATTTCGCCATCGATCATACCATCGCATCGTATCATGGCTCGGAAAAGCGGAAAGCACTCGCTTCGTCATCAGATCATGCGTGCGGCGCAAGCAAGCGGGGTTTTGCGGGAGCATCCGGTAACCATTTACCTTTTGCCTTTTGAGTAAGGTAATAAGGTGTAGTGCGGATGCAGATGCGGGATTCCCCGGAGGAGCAGAGAGTTCGCGAGGGAGCATGGCACCTGGAGTTCTTTTTTTTTTTGTCGTTGTTTTCTTGCTCTTTTGTCCCTTCATTTTTCTTGTCGCGTTCAACCTAGGGTTTTTGTTTTGGCTTTTGCGCGCGCAACAGATGATGGATGTCGTCTGGAAATGTCGTCGCCTGGAAAAAAGTACCACATCTCGCAGGGGAGAGAAGCCCTGGGGGTGAATATCATCTTGTAATGGAGTTGTTCGATCCTGTCCTGCCGGATGGCGGACGGACGCATGGGGGTGTCTCGAAGATGCCGGCCTTTTCTTCTCTTCTTCTTTCTTCTTTCTTGACTCTTAGCATCATCGCATCACGCACGGATACATAGCAGCATTTGTCTTGACATGGATATGACATAGCCTTGGGGAAATGCAAAATACTTCATGATCTACCTCTAGCTTCTTGGTTCGTGCTATCCTAGGTGCCAACGTGGCCCCGCACATATTCTCCGCCTCTTGAGCGTTCCAGCTCCTGCAGCGGACGGTCCACTGGCGCGCTTTTGAGTTTCGGCCGAGGCGTCCGACTCGCTCGGCGGAGGTTCTTGAACCGTCCCCTACTTTATCTCGGCCGGGAGGCTCGAAGCCCGCTGGTCCGGCCTGAGACGCGGGGTTCATCCGGCGCCAAGAAGCGGCCATCGCCGCCGCCACATTTCGGAGCCATCCAACACGCCACCAAGTATGGATAATACAACATCAGCCACAATATTGGTTGGAGGGGCTGACGCCTCATTGGATTTTTGCATTAATCACTGGACCTTTTTGGAGGGAAGGCTATCGCTATCAGCTCCGCGGGAGATTTTGGTGGTTGTTTATTTGGAGAGCTAATATCGGGAAAACGCCTCACCCTAACAGTTACGATGGCATTTTATGTGGAAATGCGTTAAGCGTGGCTCAACATCTGATAGCCCTCGTGGCTGAGCGGCTCAGGGAGTCCGAGATGGAGGGTAGCTGAGGGATGCTCAGCTTGACGCCCGGCCCATGAGCGATTCTCTCAAAGCCAGCCTTGCTCATTCCATCTCGATTATTAAACACGACGTAAAGTATCTCCAAACACCACCATGGGCGCAACCCGACACCACTCTATCCCGCGACTTCACCATGTCTGACTTCTCTCTCTCATGTGCAGTCCCCAGCAACGCCGACATGTACGGCCTTGGAATCCGGCTGGGCTTCTACCTACAGTGGTTTACCTCCATTGCGGCAAACTTCCTGATGCTCAAGGCCGAAATTGCCTCAACTCGGTTCGCGATCTACAGCTACTTGACGGCTGTCTTCACCGCGCTCACCATCCAGACAGCCCGCGGCGCCGTGACGGATCTTGATCGGTATATCGTACTGCTGCTGTGTTTCGGGTCGTATTACTCGCAGGTGGTGATATTTCTGTGGAGGGCTGTCACCTGTTTCAAGAAGGAGTTGGATCCTACCAGGTGGACGGCGCTGGCGGCGAAGCTTCCGTTGAGGGTGTACTCGCAGGTTGTGTTGGTTGCGATTGTGGTCTCGCAGTTTGTCTTTTGGTTGACGCTGCCGTCTGGCCAGGTGGGGAGCAGCTCGGTTTGCAGGCGGTATGGGTTTTTGTTTGGTCCTGTGTCGTTGTATGGTGTTGCTTTGAAAGTTGTTAATTTGTCGCTGTCGAGTTTTCTTGTGTGTATTTCTGTGGTTGGATGGGTTGAATGGTGGTGTTCTAGGAAATCGAAAAAGGGGTTTCTTGAGCCAACGAAGGTCCAGTAGGTTAGCCCGAGTCCTAGGTTTTCCGGAGCAGCTACTGATTTGCGCAGGTCTGGGAAGAGAGAAAGAACTCTTGTTCGACTGCGGTCACTGGTCAACCTCCTCGTTTCCATCACAGTCATCGCGGGCACAGAACTTACGCTCTCTTGGAATCAGGTCAGAGATGTCTACGCGCTTGACTCTCTGGGACAGCTTGTTTCGTTCATTCTTGGACTCGTCGTCCTCTTTCGGGTCATCTGGGTCAAAGCCGGGAGCGACGCGTCCAAACCTGGCTGTTCGTCTGGTGGTTCAATCCTCTACTATACCGACTGTATGGCGCCTGGAAATGCTCCTATGTGTTATTCAAGTCACTAGGATGCAGTCCGGTCCGGGCGTGGTTGGATCGAGGTATTTTACTTGTCGGCGATTTCCCTACTATCAGGGTTTCAGCTTTTTATGTCGAAATAAAAACCAATCTCGCTACCTATAGGTACGCAATATCAATTAGGGTACTCAATCTTGTTTCGAATGAAGCCGATTTCAGCTGCCTGAGTTGAGTGTGTCAAACCTTCTCGAACTCGCAGCACTGTCATGCTCAAAATCACAAGACGCGAAATATGCGCAAAGTAGGTTAACTTTGAATCTGTGAACTTGGGCTATCTATCGATCAGCACAAGTTAGGCCAACTTCATTTCACAAGGGCAAGGAGAAGAGGAAATTGAGCATCGGTAGATGACTAACTGCATACATACATATTGGTGGTAAATATACTCTGTACTTGCATAATATTCAGTGGGGCTGATCCAAGCTTCTTTGGAGGTCGCGATTTGACGTCGCGATCGGCCACCAAAGTTTTGGCGGGTCAAGCCTGGAGCAACTTCGAACCTCGCATTTGCAACCTCGCATTTTCAAGCCCACATGCGAAACAACGGCTGCCAATCCATCAAGACATTCTTCACATATCACAATCATCTATGGTACTTTTCTTTGCCTGAAACTCCCTCGCTGCCGCCGGGATGTCGGTCCTCCTTGAAACTAGCGCAGGCGACATCGTGATCGACCTGCTGGTCGACTACGCGCCAAAGATGTGCGAGAAGTGCGTCGCCTGCTCTATCCTCCTGCTCCAATCTAGAATCCGTGCTAACTTCCCTGCGCTTCCCCAGCTTCCTCAAACTCTGTAAGGCCAAATACTACAACTTCTCGCCGATCCACTCGATCCAAAAGTCCTTCTCCTTCCAGACCGGCGACCCTCTCGGGCCACTGTCTGCCCAGTCCGACGGCGGCACGTCAATATGGGGCCTGCTCTCCGATGACGCCGCCGACAAGACCTTCCCCGCCCTCTTCCACCCGAAGCTCAAACACCTCGAGCGAGGCACCGTCAGCATGGCGACCGCGCCCCATCCCTCCGACCCCGACATCCGGCTTGCCGGCTCGCAATTCATCATCACGCTCGGGGACAACACAGACTACCTTGATGGAAGGGGTGCCATCTTCGGCAAGGTGGTCGAGGGGCTGGATGTGCTGGACAAGATCAACGACGCCATCATCGATGAGCGCGGCCACCCGCTCGTCGACATCAGGATAAAACACACCGTCGTGCTCGACGACCCCTACCCAGATCCAGCTGGCCTGCGAGAGCCGAGCAGCTCGCCCCCGCCGAGTAAGGCACAGCTCGCGACCATCCGCATCGGCGAAGACGAAGAGCTACTCGACGAAGACGCCAACGAGGAGGCAGCCGCCGAGGCAGAACGACGGAGAAAAGAGCGCGAGGCCGCGGCGCAGGCGCTGACTCTCGAGATGATGGGCGATCTTCCCTTCGCCGAGGTCAAGCCGCCGGAGAACATTCTCTTCGTCTGCAAGCTCAATCCCGTCACGACGGATGAGGACCTGGAGTTGATCTTCAGTCGCTTCGGCAAGATCCTGAGCTGTGAGGTGGTCAGAGACCGCAAGACAGGGGACAGTCTGCAATACGCATTCATCGAATTTGAGGACAAGAAGAGTTGCGAGGAGGCATACTACAAGATGGATTCAGTTTTGATCGACGATCGCCGCATCCACGTTGACTTCAGCCAGAGCGTCAGCAAGCTGAGCGACGTTTGGCGCAGCGAGACCAACACCAAGCGGAAGCGCGCGGCTGTCAGCGACGGCGGTGGCTGGGGAGGTGTTGACGAGCTGGAGAAGTGGCGCAAATATCGCAAAGAAGATGTTCGCCAGCGTGGCGATGACGATAACTACAGGATGGTTCATGGCATGGAAGAGATGCGTG
>Ga0247758_1001179_pt1 | contig 20646 bp, 21 predicted proteins | sample UWRJL156409C4_FD_180950 | JGI IMG/M metagenome (GOLD analysis project Ga0247758, IMG submission 180950) | Plant litter microbial communities from Arlington Agricultural Research Station in Wisconsin, United States - UWRJ-L156-409C-4 | ecosystem: Environmental > Terrestrial > Plant litter >...
CAGGCCGTCCTCGGCGAGCACCGCGTGGTGGGCGGCGACCTGGAGCACGGAGTCCTGCGAGGTGTAGAGGATGAGCTCGCCGGTGCGCAGGTGGTGATCGCCGAAGCCCTCGATGGCGTCGACGCCGTCGAGCGGGGCGTTGGCGCAGAACGCGTGGCCGGTCGCCGCCGTCAGGCGCTCCAGCAGCGCGGGCGGGAAGCCGTCCGGGTAGACGGGCAGCGGGACGGGAGTGACCACGCCCATCAGCTCCCAGTGGCCGGTGGTGGAGTCCTTCCCGGGGCCGGAGCGGTGCAGCCGGCCGTGGACGGCGGCGGGCGCGGCCACCGGCGGGACGCCCTCGATCGGGTGGGCGTTGCCCAGGCCCAGCGCCTGGAGGGCCGGGAGACGCAGGCCGCCGACCGCCTGGGCGAGGTGGCCGAGCGTGTCGCTGCCGGCGTCGCCGTAGTCGGCCGCGTCGGGCAGGGCACCCACGCCGCACGCGTCGAGGACGACGACGAAGGCGCGGCGATCGGGCGGGACGGGCATCCCGGACATTGTCGCGGTTGGAGGATCCGGACGCCGTGAACGCCCACACGCCCCCGAACGATGTCGCAGGTATGCGCGTACAACACGCATACCTGCGACATCGTGGGGTGGCTACTCGGTGGCGCGGGGGTGGGCGTTGAAGTAGACGTCCTTCAGGCGCTCGGCCGACAGGTGCGTGTAGATCTGGGTCGTGGCGACGTCGGCGTGCCCGAGCATCTCCTGCAAGGCGCGCAGGTCGCAGCCGCCGGCCAGCAGGTGGGTGGCGAACGTGTGCCGCAGCGTGTGCGGGCTCATCCTGCCCTGGAGCCCGGCGTACCCGGCGTGGCGCTGGACGATCTTGTAGAGCCCCTGGCGGGTCAGGCCGGTGCCGCGCGTGTTGACGAACAGGTGCGCTTCCTCGCGGATCCCGACGAAGTGCGGGCGACCCCGCGACAACCAGATCCGCACCGCGTCGATCGCCTGGCGACCGACCGGGACCAGCCGCTCCTTGTCGCCCTTGCCCCGGGCGCGCAAGACGCCCGCCTCGAGGTCGACGTCGGCCACGTGCAGCCCGGTCGCCTCGGAGGCGCGCAGACCGCAGGCGTACATCAGCTCGAGGATCGCCCGGTCCCGCAGTGCGGCGGGCTCCGTGCCCTTCGGCGCCGCGATCAGCGCCGCGACCTCGTCGCGCGTGAGCACCTGCGGCAGCTTCTGCAGCTTGCGCGGCGCGCGCAGGTCGGCCGTCGGGTCGTGCTCCAGGACGTCCTCGCGCCGCAGGTGCCGGTAGAACGAGCGCAGGCAGGCCGTCTTGCGCTGGAGCGTCGCGGGCGCCACCGCGGGCCGGTCCTCCCCGCCCACGGCGAGCGACGTCAGCCAGTCGGACAGGTCGGTGTGCTGGGCGTCGAGCACGTCGACGTCGCGGGCGGCCAGGAACGCCCCGAACTGCAGGAGGTCGGAGCGGTAGGCCTCCAGCGTGTTGCGCGACAGGCCGCGCTCGAACTCCAGGTAGGCCAGGAAGTCCAGGACGTGGTGTTCGAAGGAGCGGGTCACGGTCGCGGCGGGAGGCATCCCCTCCTCATTCGCCCGCCCCGCGCGGCGCCCTACCGGTGCAACGATGCCTGCGCGGCCGCGAGCCTCTCGCGCAGCCACATGAGGCCGATGACCGTCTTGGCGTCCTGGGCGACCGCGAGTGCGCCGTCGAGGTCGTCCAGCGGCCAGGCGACGACCTCGATCCGCTCGTCCTCGCCGCTGTCGGCCACCTCGGTGCGCAGGCCGGTGGCCGCGAAGAGATGGGTGCGCTCGTTGCTGACGCCCACCGACGGGCGGAACGAGCGGATCTCCTCCCAGTGGTCGGCGGCCCGGCCGATCTCCTCGGCCAGCTCCCGCTTGGCGGCGGCGAGCGGGGACTCGCCCTCCACGTCGAGCAGGCCGGCGGGCAGCTCCAGGGAATCGGCGTCCTCGATCGCCGGGCGGGGCTGGCGGGTCAGGTAGACCGCCGCGTCGTCGTAGGCGACGATCGCCGCGGCGCCCGGGTGACGCACGACGTCCCGGGTGACGCGGGTGCCGTCGGTGTACTCGACGTCCTGCACGCGGACGGAGAAGACGTAGCCCTCGAAGACGGTCGTGCCGCCGGTGATCGTGAAGTCGCGGTCGCTGCTCATGGAAGGTCCCTCATCGGGTGTCGTCCTCGTGGACGGGGCCGAGGGCGTCGGCCAGCGCGGTGCCGGCCGCCAGCGCGGCGGCGAAGAAGACCGGATCCTCGTCGATCGTGCGGCCCATCGTGCGGGTGGGCAGGCCGGAGGCCGCGTAGCCGCGCAGGTCGACCGGCAGCTCGCGCCAGTGGTGGCCGAGCGCCTGGACCACCTCGGGCGTTTCACCGACCGGCAGCGGGACGGTGACCCGCCGCAGCAGCAGGCGCAGCACCGTGGTCGTGTGGTGGGAGAGGCCGCGGTGGCGTTCGCGCGGATCCCCGGAGGACATGCGGGCGCACAGGACGACCGGGCAGCCCAGGGCGAGCGCGACGTGGGCGGAGTCCAGCGCGATCAGCCCGCCGTGCCCGAGCAGCGAGCCCGAGCCGAGGATGCCCGGCCCGGGCCCGAGCAGCGCGGCGTCCCACCCGTGCTCGCTCAGGCCGTGCGCGAGGCCCCCGGCCGTGGTGATCGCCTCCTCCTCCCCGCCGAACGCCGGCGCGGCCGTGACGTGGCCGGCGAGCAGCCCCCGCTCGCGGAGCTCGCCGACGAGCCGCGAGTGCCCCCCGGGCAGCGCGCCGCCCGCGGTCTGCACGTAGCCGAGGCGTCGCGGCGCCGAGCCGCCGCCGCGGGCGACGGCCTGCGCGAACGCCCAGGCCATCGGGGCGAGCTGGCCGTGGAGCGAGAAGACGCCGGCCGCGCCGTCCAGGGGCAGCGCCACGTCCGCGGCCTCGACCGGGTGGACGGCGTGCTGGAGCGACGTGTAGTTGAGCTTCATCACGTGCGCCCCCGCGACGCCCGTCGCGTCCAGACCCCGCGTGAGGTTCACGTGGACGACGTCGACGCCGCCCGAGCCGAGCGCCAGGTCGACGGCCTGCGCGTTGACGACCACCTCGTCGCCGACCTGCGCGGGCCCGTGCAACCCCAGGTCGACCACGGCACCCCGGCGGGCGCCGCCGGCGTGCTCGACCTCCAGCCGCTGCTCGCCCACGCCCTCGGCCGGTCCCGCTTCCACCACGCGGCCACGGCGCAGGACGAGCGCGCCGCTCACGCCGCCGCCTCGTCCAGCAGCGTCAGGGTCAGGTCCAGCAGCTCGTCGAGCTCGTCGGGCGAGCCGGTTCCGGGCCCTCCACGGGACCCGCGCGCCAGCCGCACGCACCACAGGCCGGAGGCGGTCAGACGATCGGCCTCCGTCGACCGGTCTCCGGTCACCCGTCGCGGCTCGTGCCCGCACCGGCGCAGGGCGGCCTCGGCGACGCGGACGGCCGGCTGGCCGGGGCCGTGGCGCAGACCGCCGGCGAGCCGCGTGACGACCACGTCGACGTCACAGGCCGATTCCGGCTCGTTCCCGGCGTCGTAGCAGCGGTCGACCAGGTCGGCGACGGCCTGTTCGGCGGCCGCGTCGTCCAACGACCGGACGGTGGCCACGAGCCGGACGGTGGCCCGGGCCGGGTCGGTCGGGCCCGCGTCGTCCAGGGTCTCCTCCATCGTGACGGCCGGATCGCCGGCCGGGCGGCCGTGCACGCCGACCAGGACCGTGCGGGCGGCGGCCCGGACCGCGGCCCCGCCCTCCTCGTCACGGTAGGCGTCCGGCCGCCGGTGGAAGTCGACCTCCAGCCGGTAGGTCGTCGGCGATGCGGTCACCAGCTCGCCGAAGGCCCCGGCGTGGTCGAAGAAGAAGCCGTAGGCGCTGGTCAGGCGGGCGGCGTCGAGCTCACCGAGCAGCTCGGCCGGGCCGTCCGCGTCGTCGCCGACGGTGAACAGCAGCTCGACGCCGCAGGGCAGCGGCTCCTTCCGGGCGCGGTGGGCCACGGCGAGCAGGAGTGCCGCGTCGGCGTCCAGACGCGCGCCGAGGACCACGGTGGGCACGACGGCGGCGACCGCAGGCGCCCCGGCCCCGGGCGGGGGCACGGTCTGGGGAGCGGGCAGCTCGGCCGCGGGCCCCGGGAGCCGGCAGAGCAGGCTGACGGGAATGGGGCCCAGCGGATCGCCGTCGACGTCGAAGCCGAGGTCGGTCAGCTCGTCGCGCACGCGTAGCGCGACCGCCTCCTGGCTCCCGGAGCGCTCCGGGAGCCCGCGCAGCGCCGCGAACGTGTCGTTCAGGCGCCGGCGCTCGAGCTCATCCGCGAGCCGCATCGCCGAGCGCGGAGACGTCGATGGCGCCATCCGACGGCTCGCTGACGCGGCCCCGCGCCCGCTCGAGGGCCGCGCCGACGAACTCGCGGAACAGCGGAGCCGGCCGCTCGGGGCGGGACTTGAACTCGGGGTGGAACTGCGAGGCCACGAAGAACGGGTGGTCGGGCAGCTCGACGATCTCCACCAGGCGCTCGTCCGGCGAGGTGCCCGAGACGACCAGGCCCGCAGCCTCCAGGCGCTTGCGCAGCGAGATCGAGACCTCGTAGCGGTGCCGGTGGCGCTCGTAGATGACGCCCTCGTCGTAGAGCTCCTGGGCCCGCGTGCCGGCGTGCAGCTTCACCGGGTCGGCACCGAGGCGCATCGTCCCGCCGAGGTCGGAGACCTCCTTCTGCTCGGGCAGCAGGTCGATCACCGGCCACTCGGTCTCGATGTCGAACTCGGTCGAGTTGGCGCCTTCCATCCCGGCGACGTGGCGCGCGAACTCCGACACCGCGATCTGCATGCCGAGGCAGACGCCCAGGTACGGGATGTTGCGCTCGCGAGCGACGCGCGCCGCGCGGATCTTGCCCTCGATCCCGCGGCCGCCGAAACCGCCGGGGATGATGATGCCGTCGGCCCCGCCCAGGCGCTCGACCGCCTGCGCGTCGCTCTCCAGCGACTCGGAGTCGACCCAGTCGATCTCCACCTTGCCGCCGTGCAGCCAGCCCGAGTGGTACAGCGACTCGCTGACCGACTTGTACGCGTCCTCGAGCTGGATGTACTTGCCGACGAGGGCGATCTTCACCGGCTCGGTCGCCGCGCGGGCGCGGTCGAGCATCTGCTCCCACGAGGAGAGGTCGGCCGGCTCGGCCTCCAGGCCGAGGGTCTCGATGATGAAGTCGTCGACGCCCTGCTCGGCGTACCAGGACGGCACCTCGTAGATGTTGCCGACGTCCTTGGCCGAGACGACCGCATCCATCGGCAGCGAGGCGAACAGGGCGATCTTGCGGCGGATGTCCGTGCTCAGCTCGTCCACCGCGCGGCACAGCAGCATGTCCGGCGCGATGCCGATGCGGCGCAGCTCGTTGACCGAGTGCTGCGTGGGCTTCGTCTTCAACTCGCCGGCGTGCCCGATGTACGGCACCAGCGTGAGGTGCAGGAACATGCAGTTGCGGCGGCCGACGTCGACCGGGAACTGGCGGATCGCCTCGAGGAACGGCAGCGACTCGATGTCGCCCACCGTGCCGCCGATCTCGGTGATGACGACGTCGACGTCGCTCGTCTCACCGATCAGACGGATGCGCTGCTTGATCTCGTCCGTGATGTGGGGCACGACCTGGACGGTGCCGCCGAGGTAGTCGCCGCGGCGCTCGCGGCGGATCACCGAGTTGTAGATGCCGCCCGCGGTCACGTTCGAGGCCCGTGACGTGTTGGCGTCGGTGTAGCGCTCGTAGTGGCCCAGGTCCAGGTCGGTCTCCGCCCCGTCCTCGGTGACGAACACCTCACCGTGCTGGTACGGCGACATCGTGCCGGGGTCGACGTTGATGTACGGATCGAACTTCTGGAGGCCGACCGTGAGGCCGCGGGAGACGAGCAGGCGGCCGATGGAGGCCGCAGCGATGCCCTTCCCGAGCGAGGAGACGACGCCGCCGGTGACGAAGATGTACCGGGTCTTGGGCGCGTCGGAGCTGGCGGGCGAAGTCATCGAGGTCTCCCGAGTGAGTCTAGATAGCGAAGGACGGAATTGCCGGCGATCAGCTCGGAGATCGAGCGGAACTCGCCGTACAGCGTGATGGCGACCAGGACGCCGAGCGCCACGATCTGCCCCGTGGTATCGAGCGTGAGGACGATCCAGAGGCCGGCCAGGCCCCCGATCAGGTTGGACCCGGTGTCACCCAACATGGCGCGCTCGCGCAGGTCGTACAGCCCCGCCACGAGCAGCGGTCCCACGAAGATACCGAGGATCCACAGTCCGTCGAGGCTCCATGCCCCGAGCGTCAGCCCGAGGCCGAGCAGGACGAACACCTTGAGCGACCGGCCGGGGCGCAGGTCGAAGAGGTTGAACAGGTTGGTGCTGAGCACCAGGACCGCCGCCGCGAGCAGGTACTCCAGCGTGGTCTGCTGCGGCCCGCCGGAGACGACGAACAGCGCCAGGCCGAGCGAGCCGACCGCCTTCAGGGCGCCGGTGCTCAACGTCCCCGACGCCGCCGCCCGCGCGTGGCCGCGCCAGCCGCGGGACGGGCCCGAGAGCGTGTCGTCGACCAGGCCGAGGAACGCGACGCCCAGGCCGTAGATCAGCACCGAGCTGGTGGTCACGACCACGCCGCCGCCCTCGCCCGTCTGGGCGAAGCGCAGCACGGCCTCGCCGGTCAGCTGCTCGAGCGGAGCGAGGATCACGAGGGCGACGAGCGCGGCGGCCGCGACGACGAACCCGAACGGGATCGGCAGCACCGCCCCCCGGAAGTTCTCCCGGGTCATCCCGTGCTCGACCATCGACGCCCGCGCGGCCGGTGCGATCACCAGGGCGGCGAGCGCAGCGACGACGAAGGAGAGGAAATGCACTCGGGCAACCTAGCCTTCGCGTCGGACGCTGGCATCCGCCGAACCCGCACCGTGCGTATTCCCGTCATGCCCCACGACCTGTCCACGATGACCCGGCTGCCCGACGGCCGGACCGACCCGCGCGGCGGCGAGACCGCGCTGGCGGTGGCGATCGGCGGGGCGATCTGTCCGGTGCCGTTCGTGATGTCGGCCGCGGCGCTGCGGATCGCGGGCCCGCAGACGGGCCGCGCCGGCCGCGCGGCCCGCTGGCTGGCCCGCGCGACGATCGTGCTGCAGGCCGCCGGGCTCGTCGCCCTGGCGGTCCTGGTGCTCTAGGGCTGTTCTTTGTCGCCGCCGGCCAGCGCGGGCAGGAGCGCCGTGGCCTCGCTGCCGCGACCGAAGGAGCCGTTGGCGCCCGCGAGGGCGAAGACCAGCGCCGCGCGGCCCGCGATCTCGTCCACGTTGTCGACGCTCGAGGCGCCGTGCTTGCGGTACCAGGCGACCTGCGACGGGTCGGTGTCGGACAGCTGCGCGCCGACGATGTTCGCGGGGGTCGACGTCATCCCCTTCATGAAACCGGTCTCGAACGCGTCGATGGTGGCCAGCTCCTGCGCGGTCAGGTCGTCGGGCGGGTTGCGGACGACCACGACCGCGTCCATCGGGGGCGACAGCGTGCCGGAGGCCACGCGGAACAGCGCGGGCCGCTCGTGGCGCAGCAGGCGCCCGCCGTAGATCAGCTGCTCCCCCATACGACGGCCGAACGGGTTGACCAGGGTCGGGTCGGTCTGCATGAGCGCGTAGCGCGTGCCCTCGGCGCGGTCCGCCAGCTCGGGCAGGTCGAGCGGCTCGCGCACCGTGGCCACGAAGCCGAGCGTCGCGCCGGTCCCCTCCAGCGACTTGCGGACCAGGCCGGTCATCTTCTCGCTGCCGTCGCCCAGGAAGATCAGACCGATGCGGCTGATGCCCAGCTCCTGCAGCCGCCCGCCCACGAGGAGTGGGTAGGCCGCCTCCTCGAAGTCGTTGCGGGCCGCGACCTCGCCCTTCAGCGAGTCGATGTCCTTCTGCCGGTTCTGGATGTCCTGCTGGAGCGACTTGCGCAGCCCCTGCTCCGCCGAGGAGACGAGGTTCTTGTCGCCGATCGCCACGCCGAGCAGGACGCCGAGCGTGATGGCGACGAGCACGGCGACGATGGACAGGGCGTGGTAGCGGAAGTCGAGCACGGACGCGGAAACCTAGATGGTCGGCGGGAGATCGGGGCGGGCGCCGGGCATCAGGGGTCCAGGCCGATCAGCAGCTGGAGCTTCAGCCACAGGAGGTCGGCGACCTCCTTCAGGCCGGGCGTGACGAGCACGATCCCGATCAGGGCGAGCAGGCCGACGGCGGCCACGAGCAGCACGGGCGCGAAGCCGGGACGCGGGCGGTAGAGCCGGCTCACGCCCTTGGCGTCGACGAGGATCTCGCCGAGCCGCAGGCGGGTGAGGAACGTGGAGGACATCCCCCGGCGGTTCTTGTCCAGGAACTCCACGAGGTTGAACTGGGACCCGACGGAGACGATCAGCTCCGCCCCCTTCTCCGCCGCGATGATCATCGCGATGTCCTGGCTGGTGCCGGGTGCCGCGACGATCTTGTACGGCACCTCCAGCTCCTCCAGCAGCTCGCGCCCCGGAGCCTTGCCGTCCGCGTAGGCGTGCACGACGAGCTCGGCGCCGCACTTCAGCGTCTCCTTCGAGGCCGAGTCCATGTCCCCCACGATCATGCTCGGCTTGAAGCCGGCCTCCAGGATCGCGTTGGCGCCGCCGTCGACGCCGACGAGCACGGGCTTGACGTCGCGGATGTACGCCCGCAGCGCCCGCAGGTCGCGCTGGTGGTGCACGCCGCGCACGACGATCAGCGCGTGGCGGTCGCGGAAGTCGGTGTCGAAGCGCGGCAGGTCGACGCGGCCCGACAGCAGCTCGCGCTCCTCGAGCATGTGCTCGACCGTGTTGCGCGCGAACGACTCCAACGCCTCACCGATCTCGGCCCGGCGCTGGTCGGTCTCGGCCCGGACGGACTCGGGCGTCTGAGCGATGCCGGTGGCGATCAGCTCCTGCCCGCGGTAGACCTCCCCGCCGCGGATCTCGACCGCCTGGCCGTCCTTGAGCTGGTCGAAGACGCGATCGTCCGGCAGGTCGACGAGCGTGACGCCGGCCTGGGTCAGCAGCAGCGGCCCCATGTTCGGGTAGCTGCCGGTGGACGACGGACGGCAGTTGAGGACGGCGACGACACCGCGAGCGATGAGGTCCTCACCGGAGACGCGGTCCAGGTCGCGATGGTCGATGACCGCGACCTCGCCGGCCAGCAGCCGCTTGGACAGCAGCTTCGTCTTGCGGCCGAGCCGCACCGGCCCCGTGACCACGCGCGGCGCGTTGGCGACCTCGGTCCGGCGGCGGGCAACGGGCATCGACGCTGAGTTTACGGCCGGATCGCCCGATCCGGCCTGCCCGCAACGGGGCGTGCCGCCGGGTCAGGCCGCGCGCAGCAGCTCGGTCGCGTGCTTGCGGGCGGCCTTGTCGTCCTCGCCGGCCCCGAGCATCCGCACCAGCTCGCCGACGACCTCCGGCTGGGCCAGCGCGCGCACCGTGGTGCGGGCCGGCTCCACGGTCACGTCCTTCTCGATCGAGAAGTGGCTGCCGGCCAGCGCCGCGATCTGCGGGAGGTGGGTGATGCAGACGACCTGACGGCCCGCGGCCAGGTCGCGCAGCGCCTCGCCCACCGCCCGCGCCGTCTGCCCGCCGACGCCCGCGTCGACCTCGTCGAAGACCAGCGTGGCGGCCGACCCGTCGTTGGCGGCGCCCATCAGCGCGAGCATCACGCGGGACAGCTCGCCGCCCGAGGCGATCTCCCGCAGCGGCGCGGCGGGCACGCCGGGGTTCGGGGCGAGCAGGAACTCGGCGACGTCGGCGCCGGTCGGTCCCGGCTCGCGCTCGTGGAGCTCGATGCTGAACGTGGCCGATTCCATCGCCAGCGCACCGAGCCGCTCGCGCACCGCCTCGGCGAGCTCCGGGGCCTCCTTCGCCCGGCGCGCGTGCAGCTTCTCGGCCAGGCGGGCCCGCTCGACGGTCGCCTCGCCGAGATCGGCGCGGGCGGCGTCCAGCGCCTCCTCGGTGCCCAGCAGCTCGTCGCGGCGGGCGCGGCTCTCGTCGGCGTGGGCCAGGACCGCGGTGATCGTCCCGCCGTGCTTGCGCATCAGGCGGTCGAGCACGGTCAGCCGCTCCTCCGCGGCCTCCAGGGACTCGGCGCCGCCGCCCGCGCCCGCCTCCAGACCCTCGGCGTAGCGCCGCAGCTCGCCGGCCACGTCGGTGGCCTCCACGGTCAGGGCCCGCACCCGCACCGCGAGCGCGTCGAGCGCGTCGTCCACGCCCGCGCCGTCGTCCAGGGACCGCTCGCCGACCGCCAGGAGCGACGCGGCGCCGTCCTCCCCGTCCTCGGGCGCCAGAGCCTCCGCGGCACCCAGCGACGCGGCCCGCAGGGTCTCCAGGTGACGCAGGCGGTCGCGGGCGACCAGCAGCTCCGCGTGCTCGGCCTCGTCGGGCGCGGCGTCCTCGATCTCCTGCAGCTCGAAGGCGATCAGGTCCAGCTCGCGCTCACGGGCGCCGGCCCGGTCGGCCAGCTCCTCCAGCGTGCGCTCCGCGGCGAGCACGCGGGCGTGCGCGTCGACCGACCGCGCCCGCTCCTCCCGGTGCTCGGGGCCGCACCACGCGTCGAGCAGGTCGAGCTGGCTGGACGCGACGGTGAGCTTGCGGTGCTCGTGCTGGCCGTAGAAGGAGAGCAGCGCACCGCCCAGGTCCCGCAGGTCGGCGGCCGTGGCGCTGCGCCCGTTGACCAGGGCGCGGGTGCGGCCCTCGGCGCTGACGCGGCGGGCCAGGACCAGCTCGTCGGCGTCGGCGGGCAGGCGGTCCCCCAGCTCCGCGGCCAGGTCCTCCGGCAGGGCGAAGACGCCCTCGACGTAGGCCTCCGCGGCGCCGGGCCGCACGATCCCCGCGCGGGCCTTGCCGCCGAGCAGGAGGTCGAGCGCGTGCGCGAGCACGGTCTTGCCCGCGCCGGTCTCGCCGGTGAGGACGTTCAGGCCCGGGCCCAGGCGCAGCTCGGCGCGCTCGATGAGCAGTAGGTTCTCGACGCGAAGCTCGTGCAGCACACAGGAGGGAATAGCACCGCGTCCCGACGGACCGGCCCGGTGCAGCGGTTTTCCGTCACGGAGACGTCGCGGATGGCACGCCCCCGCAACGGAACGTGCGCGGCCTACGCGGAAAGTCGCCCGAACTTGGTGCGCAGCCGGCGGTAGAACGTCGAGCCCGGGATCACGGCCAGCGGGACCGCGCTGCGCACGAACGTCGCCTTCAGGGCCCGGCCCGGCGCCAGCTCCCACCCCAGCCGGCCGTCGACGGCCACCTCGACCGCCTCCATCGAGCGGTTCATGATCGTCAGCGTGTCGTCCGGGGACACGACGAGCGCTCGCGCCGTGAGCGAGTGCGGGGCGATGAACGACACCACGAAGCCCTCCACGCCCCAGGCGAGCACGGGGCCGCCGTTGGCCAGGTTGTAGCCCGTGGAGCCGACGGGCGTCGAGACGACCAGCCCGTCCGCGCGGACGCTGCCCAGCTCCTCGCCGTCCACCCCGTAGGCGAGTTGCGCGACCCGGGCACCGGGCCGCCGCTGGAGCGACACGTCGTTGACCGCGATCTGCCGCTCGCCGTCGATGTCCAGCTCCAGCGCCGCGAGCGTGACGACCTCGAAGTCGCCGCACAGCGCGTTGCGGAAGCCGTCCTCGACCTCGTCCGGCTCGATCGTGGCCAGGAACCCCACCTCGCCGTAGTTGACCGCGAAGACGGGCACGTCGGTGTTGACGTACTCGCGCAGGCCCCGGAGGATCGCGCCGTCGCCGCCGAGCACCACGCACAGGTCCACGTCGGGGCTGCGGGGCGCGTTCAGCTCGATGCCCGGCCCGGGCGCCAGCTGGTGCTTCTCGGTCTCCTCGTCGTCCAGCCGCAGGACGGCGCCGCACGCGCGCGCGGCGGCGACCAACGCGGCCAGCGAGCCAGCGGTCTGCGCGGGCCGGCGGTGGCTGATGAGGGTGACGGTGCGCGCGGGGCGGGTCATGCGGCGGGCTCCGCCTCGGCCGCGGCCGCCTCGAGGTCGGTGACGCCCCCCGCGCGGCCGGCTTCGGCCAGCCACAGGAACGTCTCCTGGTTGCCCTTGGGACCCGGCAGGCCCGAGGAGGCGAAGCCGAGCACCGTGGCGCCCTGCTCCTGCGCGGCACGGGCGACGAGCAGCAGCGCGTCACGCCGCACGAGCGGGTCGCGCACGACGCCGCCCTTGCCCACGCGGTCGCGGCCCACCTCGAACTGGGGCTTGACCATCACCAGCGCCTCGTACCGGCCCGCCGCGCAGGGCAGGACGGCCGGCAGGATCTTGGTCAGGGAGATGAACGACACGTCGGCCACGATCAGGTCGGGCGCGTAGGGCAGCTGCTCCGGGGTGACCGCGCGGGCGTTGGTCCGCTCGATCACCGTCACGCGGTCGTCGCTGCGCAGGGACCACGCCAGCTCGCCGTAGGCCACGTCGAGCGCGATCACGTGCTCGGCGCCGCCCTGCAGCAGGCAGTCGGTGAACCCGCCGGTGGACGCGCCGACGTCGAGCGCCCGGCGCCCGACGGGATCGATCCCCAGGCGCTCCAGGGCGTTGGTGAGCTTGGTGCCGCCGCGGGACACGAAGCGCGGGGCCTCGTCGACCTCGATGACCGCGTCCTCGGCCACCATCTGCCCCGGCTTGGCCGCGCGGGCGTGACCGGGCCCCAGGCGCACCTCCCCCGCCATGACCGAGGCGGCGGCCCGCGCCCGCGACGGGAAGAGCCCGCGCTGGGCGAGCAGGGTGTCGAGGCGCACGCGCGTCATCGCAGGGCAGCCTAGATGGTTGCCGCTCGCATGTCCTACTGGCGCAGCCGGAATTCCCGGTTGGCCGTGGCCCGCGGCGGGCCGTGCGGCGGACTTGACAGGGTGTTTCGACGGAGTCCGTCAGAACCTGTGACCACAGTCACACCCTCGAGGCACGAGGTGGGTCACCATCCACTTGTCGCCGCAGTTCGGGCGACAGGTCCGGCGCCTCATGCGCACTGCCTCCGGTGATCCGGAGGTCGGATTTCGCTCCTTCCCTCGGAGCACACACATAGCAGTTCTCTCCTCCCCCGAAATGGCCCGCCTCCCCTGGCGGGTCGTTTCATTTCCGGGGTCGTTTCCCCGAACGGCCTCGACGACATCGCAGGTATGCACGTTGTACGTGCATACCTGCGACATCGTCGTGGGGACGCGCTAGGCGCCGGAGGGCTCGACCGGCGTGCGCTCGAGACCGAGCGCGACCGCCACGCGGTCGGCGATCGCCGGGCCCGTGAAGCCGATCTCCTCGTGCAGGAGCGCCGGCTTGCCGTGCGTGACGTACTCGTCGGGCACGCCGACGCGGATGATGCGGGGCATCGGCAGGCCGCCCTCGTTGAGGACTTCCCACACGCCGGTGCCGAAGCCCCCGGCCAGGACGCCCTCCTCCACCGTGACGAGCAGCTCGTGCTCGGCCGCCAGCTGCGCCATCAGCGCCGCGTCGATCGGCTTGGCGAAGCGGGCGTCGGCCACCGTCACGTCGATGCCGCGGGCCGACAGGATCTCCGCGGCCTCCAGGGCCTTGCCCACGCCGCTGCCGTAGCCGACGAGCGCGGCCCGCTGGCCCTCGCGCAGCACCTCGCCGACACCGATCTCGATCGGCTCAGGGTCGGCGGGCAGGCGCACGCCCACGGCCTCGCCGCGCGGATAGCGCAGCCCGACCGGCCCGTCGTACTCGATCGCGGTGCGGAGCATGTCGACGAGCATCGCCTCGTCGCGCGGCGCCATCAGCACCATGTTCGGGAGCGGACGCAGGTAGGCGATGTCGAAGACCCCGTGGTGCGTCGGGCCGTCGTCGCCGACCAGGCCGGCGCGGTCCATCGCGAACACGACGTCGAGGTTCTGCAGCGCCACGTCGTGGACGATCTGGTCGTACGCCCGTTGCAGGAACGTCGAGTAGATCGCGGCGACGGGCTTCACGCCCTCCAGGGCCAGGCCGGCCGCGAAGAGGATCGCCTGCTGCTCGGCGATGCCCACGTCGAAGTAGTGCTCGGGCTCCTCGACCTGGAGGATGTTCAGGCCGGTGCCGGAGTTCATCGCGGCGGTGATCCCCACCACGCGCGGGTTGCGGCGCACCTCGGCGACCATCGCGTTGCCGAAGACCGCCGTGTACTGCGGCGGCGGCTTGACCGCGTTGGGGGCCTTCGGGGCCGCGACAGTGGGCTCGCGATCGACGATCGACATCGGCTTGGCCGCGTGCCACTTCTCCATGCCCGGCAGGCCGCCGTCCTCGGCGGGCGCGAAGCCCTTGCCCTTCACGGTGGCGACGTGGACGATCACGGGACGCTCGGCGGCGAAGGCCGTGCGCATCGCGCGGCGCAGGGCGCCGACGTCGTGCCCGTCGATGACGCCCAGGTAGGCCCAGTCGAGCTCCTCCCAGAACAGGCCGGGGGCGGTGAACGCCTTGATCGACTCCTTCAGCTGCGGGCCGAGCCGCTCGAACGCGCTGCCGATGCCGCCGGGCAGCTCGCTGAGCTTGCCCTCGACGCCCTCGCGGGCGTGCCACAGCTTCGGGTTCAGCCGCACGCGGTTGAAGTACCGCGACAGCGCCCCCACGTTCGGGGAGATCGACATGCCGTTGTCGTTGAGGACGACGACCATCGGGGTGCCCAGGCCGCCGGCCTGGTGGAGCGCCTCGAACGCGACGCCCCCGGTCATGGCGCCGTCGCCGATCACCGCGACGACCTTGCCCTCGTCGACGTTGCCCTTGACCCGCATGCCCTCCTTGAGCCCGACGCCGTAGCCGATCGACGTGGACGCGTGGCCCGCGCCCATGATGTCGTGCTCGGACTCGAACATCGCGCAGAACGGGGCCAGGCCACCGTACTGCCGGATCGTCGACAGCTGGTCGCGGCGGCCGGTGAGGATCTTGTGCGGGTAGGCCTGGTGGCCGACGTCCCAGAGGATCTTGTCCCGGGGGGAGTCGAGCAGGGAGTGCAGGGCGACCGACAGCTCGCAGGTGCCGAGGTTGGCGCCGAAGTGGCCGCCGATCTCGCCCACGGTGTCGATGATGTGCTCACGGACCTCCTGCGCGACCTGCTGGAGCTCCTCGTCGTTGAGGCCCTTCAGGTCACGGGGTCCGTCGATGTGGTCCAGGCGGCGGGGCATGTGCTCAATTCTGACGGGTCGCGATGAAGTCCGTGATGCGCCCCAGTTCCGGAGCGCCCTGGGGCGCGCAGGCGGCGAGGGCCTCATGAGCCTTGCGTTGCGAGTCGCCCGCCAGATCACGGGCGCCCTGGAGACCGTACTCGCTGACGTACGTGCGCTTGCCGTGGCGCTCGTCGCTGCCCTGCGGCTTGCCCAGGTCGGCGTCGGTGCCGGTGACGTCGAGGATGTCGTCGACGATCTGGAAGAGGATCCCCAGCTCGTGGGCGAAGCGCCGGTAGCCCGCCGTGGTCTCGGCGGGCTGGCCGTCGAGCAGGAGCACGCACTCCACGGAGGCCCCGATCAGCCGCCCGGTCTTCAGCTCGTGCAGGCGGCGCAGCTCCTCGTTCGTCGTCGCCAGGTCCGCGACGTCGAGGAACTGCCCGCCGACCATGCCGTCCACCCCGGTCGCGGCGGTCAGCTCGGCGGCCGCGGCGAGGATGTTCGCCGGTTCGCCGGCCTGCCGCGTGAGCAGGTGGTGCAGCGCCTCCGCGTAGAGCGCGTCGCCCGCGAGGATCGCTACGTCCTCCCCGAACGCCTTGTGGCACGTGGGCCGGCCCCGGCGCAGGTCGTCGTCGTCCATCGCCGGGAGGTCGTCGTGGATGAGCGAGTAGGTGTGGATCAGCTCCAGGGCGGCCGCGAAGGGCAGCACGGAGGCGGGATCGCGGCCCAGCGCGCGGGCGGTGGCCAGCGCCAGCACGGGCCGGATGCGCTTGCCCCCGGCGAGCAGCGAGTAGCGCATCGCCTCGACGATGCCGGCGGTGCGCGGCTCGCGGCCGAACGTCAGGCCCTCGAGGTAGCGCTCGGCCTGGTCGCGCAGGTCCTCGGGGTATTCGGGGTCGGCCATGGCCGCGAGACGATAGCCACCCCTCGGCGTCGAAGCGGACATCACGCTCGCTGGGCGGCCGTGATGTCCGCTTCGGCGTGGGGCGCCGGTCAGGGGGCGGCCTGGATGGCCAGGGCCTCCACCCGCAGCGCCTCGATCTTCACGTTGCTGACCGTCGTGGTCATCGAGATGCCGCCGTTGCGCGAGCACTTGAGCGTGACGTCGGAGGTGATCGGCGCGTCCTCCCCCACGATCAGCGTCGCGGGCGTGGGCTCCGCGTAGAGGTTGCTGGTGTCGCGCACGCCGACCGACACCGCGTCGAAGTTGCTGCTGCCGTCGCGGCGCAGCACGCACTCGATCGCGTACGGACCGCCCGCCGACGGCGCGGAGGCGACCTGGAACTTCGCGGTGTAGACGTACTTCCCCGCCGGGACGCCGGTGAGGGTGGAGATCGTGGTGACGACGCCGGCCGAGGCGAACGTGCCGCCCGCGTCGTCGAAGCCGATGATCACGTTGCTGGGGCCGCGGGGGCCCGTGACGCCGTTCGTGCCGTTCGTGCCGTCGGTCCCGTCGTTCCCCGCCGCGCCGTCCGTCCCGTCGCGCCCGTTCGCGCCCGCCGCACCGGCGGGGCCGGCCGGCCCCTGGGCCCCAGCCGCCCCGACCGGGCCCGCGGGCCCGGTCTTCCCGATCTTGCCGGCCTTGCCCGTCTTCCCCTTGAGCTTCTTGAGGACCTTCGGCGACACCTGCTTGGTCGACGTGATCAGGTACTTCTTGGCGGCGACGGCCGAGCCGGCGCCCACCACCAGCAGCGTGGCGAGGACGGCGACGATGGCGGTGGTCGGGCGCAGGGCACGGACCCACTCGGTGATGCGGCGCATGGCTGGTTCTCCCGGGACGATGACGTTTCCTGCCGTCACCGTGGCGAATGCCTACCGCACACCGCAAGGGGGGTGCCCCCCTGACTTTCCGCTGGCCCAACGTGCATTCCGCGTCGAAGCGGACATCGCGCCCGCCGAGCGGGCGTGATGTCCGCTTCGGCGCTCCCGCCGCCTCAGTGGCGGCGGCGCTGCTGGACCACGGTGAACGTGGCGCCCAGCACCGCGATCACGCCGAGGAGCACGAGGACGTTGGCGGTCGCCGCCGCCGGGTCGCCCGCCGAGAGGTCGAGGAGGACGGTGGAGGCCAGCGTGTTGGTCTGGTCCCGGACGTTGCCGCCGACGATCACCACCGCCCCCACCTCCGCGACCGCCGAGCCGAACGCCGCCAGCGCGGCGGCGACCACCCCGATCCACGCCTCCCGCAACCCGAACACGCCCAACCGCCAGCCGCGGGCCCCGAAGGCGCGCGCCTGGTCCAGGAGCCCGGCGGGCAGCCCCAGCACCGCGGCGGCGGTCAGGGCCACGACGATCGGCAGCGCCAGCAGCGTCTGGGCCAGGACGATCGCCGGCAGCGTGTTGGTCCACCCCAGCCCGCCCAGCGGCGAGCGGGGCAGCAGGAGCAGCGCCAGGTAGACGCCCAGGACGACCGGCGGCAGGCCCAGCCCGGCGTTGGCCACGATCAGCCCGCCCCGCCGGATCCGCGACGCGCCCCGCCCCAGCACGTAGCCCAGCGGGACGCCGGCCGCCAGGGCGATCGACGTCGAGGCCAGCGCCAGCCACAGCGTCCGCCACGTGGTCGCCAGCAGGCCCCCGTCGTCGGCGGCGATGCGCTCCAGGGCCTGCCACAGCATCTCCCCCAGGAAGCTCACGGGAAGCGCACCCCGCCGTCCACCCGCAGGCGCACCGCGGCGCCCTCGGCCGGCCCCGGGTACGCCGCGCGGACCGGAACGGTCCCGCCCGGCACCGTCACCTCGCACAGCACGGCGTCCTCCTCGGGGATTCGCCGCCGGACGGTGCCGGAGACCGGGCCGCCGTCGTCCAGCGTCACCTGGGCGGGGCGCACCCGCAGCACGGCGCCGTCCGGCTCCTCCACGCGCCCGGTGAAGCCCAGGAACGCCGCGACCGGCTCGGTCGGCGGCGATTCCAGCACGGCCCGTGGGGTCCCCGCTGCCGCCACGCCCCCGTCGAGGAGGACGAGCAGGCGGTCGGCCAGTGCCCACGCCTCCGCCCGATCGTGGACGACGACCAGCGTCGCCCGGTCGGGATGCCGCAGCGCCGAGGCCGCGTCGTGCAGCAGCGCCGCGCGGGTCGGCGCGTCCAGGCCCGCGAACGGCTCGTCCAGCAGCAGCACGTCGGCCTGCACGGCCAGGGCCCGGGCCAGGTGGACGCGGCGGGCCTCCCCGCCCGACAGCGCGCCGGCCGGCCGATCCGCGATCCCCTCCGCGTCCAGCGCCCGCAGCGCGGCGGCGGCCCGGCCGGCCCGCTCGCGCCGCGGCACGCCCCACCAGGCCAGCGCCGCCTCCACGTTGGCCCGCGCCGTGCGGTGGGCCAGCGCCGGCGCCTGCAGGGCGGCCGCCACCGTCCCGGCCCGGGTGACCGTCCCGGCCTCCGGCGGACGCAGCCCGGCCAGGACGCCGAGCAGCGTCGACTTGCCCACGCCGTTGGGCCCGAGGACCGCGACGATCTCCCCCGGGTGCAGGGCGACGTCGACGTCCCGCAGCAGCGGCGGCCCCCCGCGGCCGACGGCCACGCCGGTCGCGGTCAGGAGGGCCGGGCGGCGATCCACCGCACGCGTCCTCGCTGGAGCAGGGTCAGGGCGGCGGCCAGGACCAGGAAGAGACCGAGCAGGACGGTCCCGTAGGCGACGGCCCGCGCGTCCTCCCCGCCGGCGTTCCAGTCGCTCAGCGCGGCGGTGGCCAGCGTCGCGGTGCCGAGCGAGGTGCCGACGACGAGGATCGCCCCCACCGACGCGATCGCGGTGCCGAGCGCCGCGATCAGAGCGGCGGCCACGCCGGCCCGCGCCTCGCGCAGCACCAAGGCGGCCTGCCGGGCCGGTGAGGCCCGGAGCGCGCGGGCCTGGTCCACCAGCCCGTCCGGCACCCGCTGGACGGCGGCGGCGGTCAGGGCCGTCACGATCGGCACCGCGAGCAGCGTCTGGGCGAGGATCACCGCGTCCAGGGTGTACAGCCAGCCCAGCCCGGCGAGCGGCCCGCCGCCCCAGCGCGAGGTCGGCCACATCAGCAGCCACAGGACCTGGCCCACGGCGATCGGCGGGACGATCATCCCCGCGTTGGCCGCGGTGAGCGCGGCCCGGCGGCCCCGGAAGCGGCCGAGGCCGAGCAGCACGCCGAGCGGCAGTCCCACGAGCGCGGCGAACAGCGTGGCCTCGACGCCCACCCGCAGCGTGCGCAGCGTGACCTCGACGAGCAGCGGGTCCCCGTCGAGGATGAGTCGCAGGGCCTGGTGGAGACCGTCGAGGAGCTGGTCCATGGCGTCAGCTCGCGGTCGGGCCGGCGAGGGCTAGAGCAGCGCGTCCTGGCCCGGCATCGGCTCGGACGCCGCAACGCGCGAGCGCCGGTCCAGCTCGGCCGCGGCCTGCGCGGCGATGCCCGCGCAGTCCTCGACCACGGTGGCGGCGGCGTCGGCGCTGAGGTCGCCGGAGCGCAGCTGCTCGGCCGCGCGCTCCAGCCGCTCGATCAGCGCGTCGAGCTGGTCCAGATCGGTCATGGCGTGGAATTCTCGCGCATGGCCCGGAGGGCAGCGCCGAGCACGCCGTTCACGAAGCCGGGCGCGTCGGCCCCGCAGTACGTCTTGGCCGTCTCCACGGCCTCGTCGATCGCGCCCTCGGGCGGGATCGGGGTGTCGGACGGCGCGGCGTCCGGGTGGAGCATCTCGAGCAGGGCGACGCGCATGATCGCCAGGTCCAGCGGGGAGATGCGGTCGACCGCCCAGCCCTTGGCGTGGCGTTCCACGATCGCGTCGAGCTCGGGCGCGTAGTCGAGCGTGGCGTAGGCCAGGGCCCGGGTGAAGAGGGACGCGTCGCGCTCGAACACGTCGCCGAGCTCCGCCCCCGTGACCTCGTGCTGGTAGAGCGCGAACGCGGCGTCGCGACGCTGGTCGCTGCGGCGGGACACTGGGCCGGCGACCTAGACCCGCGACATGTAGTCGCCGGTCTCCGTCTGCACCTTCACCCGGTCACCGATGTTGACGAACAGCGGCACCTGGATGGTGGCGCCCGTCTCCAGCGTCGCGGGCTTGTTGCCGCCGCCGGACGCGGTGTCGCCGCGCAAGCCGGGCTCCGTCTCGGTGACCTCCAGCTCCACCGAGGACGGCAGCTGGATCGTCGAGGCGGCGCCGTCGATGAAGAGGACGTCGACGCTGTCGTTGCCCTTCGTCCAGCGCAGCTCGTCGGCGAGCAGGCCCTCCGGGATCGCCAGCTGCTCGAAGGACTCGGAGTCCATGAAGTGGGCGTCGGTGCCGTCGGAGTAGAGGAACGTCATCTTGCGCGCCTCGGTGCGCACGGAGCGGAACTTCTCGCCGGCGCGGAACGTCTTGTCGATCACGTTGCCGTCGGAGACGCGGCGCAGCTTGGTCCGCACGAAGGCCGGGCCCTTGCCGGGCTTGACGTGCTGGAACTCGGCGACCTTGTAGATCACGCCGTCCACTTCGACGTGATTTCCGTTCTTCAATTGGTTGGTGCTGATCACGTGGTCAAGGGTACCCGGCCGGCACGCGTCGGCGGGTTCTCAGCCCGCGACCCACTC
>Ga0247758_1001180_pt1 | contig 20639 bp, 17 predicted proteins | sample UWRJL156409C4_FD_180950 | JGI IMG/M metagenome (GOLD analysis project Ga0247758, IMG submission 180950) | Plant litter microbial communities from Arlington Agricultural Research Station in Wisconsin, United States - UWRJ-L156-409C-4 | ecosystem: Environmental > Terrestrial > Plant litter >...
GGGTTTATGAGGGTCCCGTTGCATAGTGAGATGCTGCCGGGGCCGACGGGGTTTGTGTTGGACTCGATTGATTTTGGGATGGGGGGGTATGAGATTTTGGGGAGTAGGAGGGACGGGAGGGGGTTTGAGGGTATGTACATGTCTCTTTCTTTCTTCATGACAATGTGTGGGGAGGAGGGGGAAGGGGTAGTAGAGGGGGAAGGGAGGGAAGGGAGAAATGGGTGATGCTAACTTGATACTAGGCGCACCGAAGCATCTTGTTGTTGTCCCGCTGGAGGAGGAGACGGTCAAGGGGAAGGGGCACGAGGAGTTGCTGTCGGAGTCGTACCGATCGCTTGGGCTGAAGGGAGTGGATGGGGTCTCAACGCTGTTGAAGTGGGACTACTCACCAGCAGGGACGCGGCCGGGTAAGTCTGAGGGTGGCAATGGGGGGTTGTTTACGGGGGAGGAATATTTGGTTATTGTGAGTCTCTCTTTGCATTTTTCTCGTGCCAGAGGTGGGCTAATGACTTGTAGCATCAACTCGAGAACCCTCCCACGAACGTCTCCGAGCAGTGGGGAAAGAAACCGGTAGTGTATAATCTCATTGGGGGCTTCGGGGATGTGAGCAGAGTGGTGGAGTGATGGGTTGGCTGTGTCTATTACGATTCTTTGTGCTATTGCTATTTCTCCTCAAACGACGACATGAACCACATACGAAATGCTTAATTTCTTCAACCTCACGCCTTCCCCTCCTCGTGCTGCTTCACCTTCGCGACCCTCATCCTCCACCCGATCAAAAGTACCGCTGTCACTGTGATGGTCCCCGCAATCCTGGAGTGCAATGTTAGTGCGAGTCTAGGCGGGAAAGGGCTGCGTCGTCAATACCAGTTGTGCTTGTTCGGAACGGGTGATGGGGGTTCAGACCCTCCCGGCCCGCCCAAATCGCTGTGATCGGTGAAGTTGTTGCGAAGATTGCGACATTGCTGTACTTGGTATGTGACTGGCGGAAGACGGGTATTGATTTGCCGGATTGGTGCTCTTGCGAGGGGCGCAAGGGATGCGAGAGTTCTTGTTGGAGGCATGATGAGCAGTTGGTGTGTCTCGTTTGTTTGGAGATTTGCGAGATGGTGAAGCGCGCCGAAAAGGATTTTGGTCTGCTTTTTGGTGCTATAGAAGGGTCAGTTTTGTCGTCCGAAATAAAGGGTAAGCTGCCCAGAAGGTATGACGGCAAGATGACGTAAGGTGTTTCCTGTTCGGGTTCCAATTCAGGAACGGTGCGGAGTCCCATAGGCCCTGAAGATGCTCCCCACCACAGATGCCCCGCGTACCAGGTACCTAACCATGACCCCCTAACATTGGGAACAGTGTGTGGTGAGGCTGCAAGGACGCCTCAGGCACAGATTGGAAGGTGGTTCAGCTATTCACTATTCAAACCAGTATTTCAGGCAGCCACGCAGCTAGAGAGCTTCAGTTCAATCAAGCATCCTTTCGCCCAGTTTTTAGAGTATCGTCACTCGTGACAGTTGCCGTCCAAACCGTACGCGTCACACTAGTTCAGTGCAGCCATTCCTCCGGAGCACCCAGTCGTCAGTCCCAGTCAAGACAAGTTCAAACACTCGACCTCGAACATGGAGTGATCCACCGGTCCATCTCCAGTCGCTGGATTTCGGCATCGAGAAGAATCTGCAAGCACCGCTTAGAAGCCTAAACATGCGCTGCATTTCCTTCGATTTCAGTCGACTGAACTCACTTTAATTTAAGGTTCGTATTTGCACGTTCCACCTTGACGCCGGATATTAATACACAACAGGAGAGGATTCATGCTGTTGGACGCGTGGAAGGTTTCCGTGCAAGCCAGATCGTATTGATGTGAGGCTCGGATTGCTAGGTGCGAATGAACACTGAAGGATCAACATCTGCGCAGGTTGAAGCTTTGAAGCCTTAACTTTGCTGTGTCTGGGCTGCAATGTAACCTGGGAGCTTGGACAGAAGACACTAACAACGCGCTCATTGCAACCCCTAGATTTTGCATCTGGAGTCATTGCATAGCCCCTGTGTTACTCAACGCGCTCTCTTAGGCAGGTGAAAACACTAACAAGCCGCAACAACCAACATTCTTGACAGGATAAACTATACTTCTGATCAGGACTGACTTACACAAGGCGATGGCTCGGAGATTCCACGTTCATCCGCCGACAAACCGCGCGACGATACAAGCGTGGACGAAAACATGTAATGTCTGAAGAATCGTGTATAAAAGGAGTAATCATCCTCGAGGACTTGGTTCTTCTCTGAAGTCAAGTCAACAAGCGTATCGCAACTCAAAACACCATTTCAAAACTCAGAGATCTTCAAAGTCAACCACCATACAAATCCCCACCTCTTCCTCGCCCTCTCTTCCACGGCCCCCATCGCCCTCAGCGCCGACTTCACCTCAATCCCAAGGTACACCATTGTCCTCATCTCCTGTGAAACCGAAGTCTCCCGGGCCAAGTCGAGATCCACAACGGCACCGTCCAAGACGTCGTCGCCCAAGCCGTAGCCATCACCCCTGACTTCAAAGTCCACATCATCCCCGCCGCTCCTCCAGTCGTGCGGTCCTCAAATGCCCAGCGCCGGGCTCTCTCCCGACGCGAGGTTAAGTTCTGCAACCATTTCGGTATGGCCGGCGTGGGATTCATCCGCTAGGGCGTCGAGTATATCAAGCGTGCGCCTGGATAGCCGACTAATGGGCCTGGGCCGGGGGCTCGTGGGAGGGTGAGCTGTCCGTACAACTCAGCAGTTTATTGGTGTAATGATGTGAGTTGACACCTAGGTACTCAATGGGCTGAGGTAATCGTGTATGCGAGCAAGGCTAATGTGCCAAGATTGATACATAATACCTTCAGCAGGACGGTCAGTTGAGACGGTATTGCTAATAGTGCAGGTCATATCACTGAGGTTTGCCTGTGATACTGGTCTCCTAACAACCAGGCGTAAGTGTCGGGCCAGGACTTTGAGGTGAGCAAGTGGAATACTTTGGTTAAGGAGGATAGGTGCTAAGGGGGTTGATTCTTACCAACTGCACCTTTAAACCAATGCCATGTAGACTTAATCTGAATAAATGCCTATCTCCACATTGTGGACGGCGACGAAGTTAAAGATGAAGCACAGTCTCTTGTCCAATTCTGTGCTTGTATCTGTTAATGAACCACGCTCAATGTTGTCTGTGAGGATTAATTTTGGACTGTGTGTGCCCGCCTATAAGCCGCCTATATTATGCCTAAATTATTAGCTCTTTCAGCCACTCTCATTTTAGTACAATTAAGGCATTTTACCACCTTGGAATGTACTTCCGGACCTCGTTAAACACGACACCATCCATCCTCCCTTGCGCAAGCTCCCGTCCCGACGATTCGGAATGACACCCAATCTATCATGACTGCCACAAGCCCTCTGGGAATAACACCCCAATCTAGCGCATTTGCGTAAGCTCCCGTTGTCGGGCCCTCGAAAAAACGACGCCTAGTTCACTCATCACTGGCTCGCAGCAAGCTCCCGTTTCAGCGACCCTTGAGGCTATTCATCATCAATTGCTGCAAGCTCAGTCACGATGGCCCGTTAGAGTCATTCATCCCTTACTACAAGATACAGTTAGGCAGCATGCCAGTGAGCCTCAGCCAATGCGGTGACGAAGGCTGAATCCAGCTAAAGGGCCTATAAAGAAGGAGGTTCTAGCTTCCGGTGTAACACCCAGAAGAAGGACACACAAAGGCACGCTGACGGCAGGGCTGAAGAGAAGGGATCTTGCAGTGTAGTGGCGTTTCGGACTATCAAGCAAAGAAAAGGCCCTCAGCGAGGCCGAGGCACAAAGCGATTCTAGAAAGATGAAAGAAGGTAGAGAGTCCCCGGCCTTTAGAAGGGGACAGGCTTCAATCCATCCACACACCACTGCCTAACCTCTATTCCCCATCTTGAACGGTGACCCCCTATTCCTCGCACCCCGCAGTGTTCCCTGTATTACAATGCGCATATACAGTAATTAGAATTGTTGCCTAGGAGCTATTCCTATGGATTACGCATCACCTACTCTCCATCGAAGGAACCTTTAGCCGGGGGGACTAAAAACGGCCCTCTAAGGCTGTGTAGCGGCCACTTATAGGGAAAGCTCAGGGCACATCAGCCACAGCTCACCCCAGCTCAGGGCTGCGAACGAAAAAGGAAATTTCGTAAGTCCAGATTCGTCTATGAGGAAGATGTGCGTGCGTCGGAAAGTGGCTGATTCGCTTGTCTAACTTCTTATTAGGTAGTGGGGACTCAGACTTAGCGCGAAGGCGACGAGCGGCCGACCCCCTAGCGATAACTATCTCACGCTGCTTCAGGGCTAGGTCTGCAGCCAAACCGCCACAAAATTAAAACAACGGCCTCGGCGCTCGACCCCTGCAATTGCGCAAAGAAATGGGGAAAAGAAAGGGGCGACGACAGGGACCGGCGCCCTTATACTTCGTATCACGGTCGCTCTGCCCCTCCAACTACGGTCCGCTTCGACAAAAACAAAGCTTGGGCTTTTACCCACGACACTCGCTTCAATGCAGATTGCCAAGGTCCTGGTGTTTGGCCTTCCACTCGTTGCCGCTTCGCCGGCATTTCCGGGTGAAAAGTGCAAGGTTGCTAAAATCGTTTCTATCCTCAAGCTGAACAAGGCGACGTCGTTCTGCTCCAGCTTTTTGGGTATCGAGACGTCAACTGCCACCGCCTACGCCACAGTGGCCACCACTTCGACCAAGGAGATCGATGGACCGACCGTGACGTCAACAACATACTTGGCGCCAATCACGTCAACCAATGTCGTGAGCCAAACCGACACAGCGACCGTCACGGTCACGGAGGAGACCATGTCCACCATCAGCGGCGTCATCACCGAAACTTCGACTGACGAGACCACCACGACCGTCATCTACAGTCTCGGCGTCAACGGCCGCAAGCGCTCTCTGAACGGCGGACCACCGAATCGCCCGGCTTTTGTCAGCGGCTTTGACTCGTCGCTCATCTCCAAGGCTTGCAGCCGCCTGTCGATCCCTGTGCCCGTCACCACCACTACCGTTGACGAGACAGCGACGTCCGTTGCCACCTCTACCGCCGAAACCGTCACCGTTGACGTGTCTGTCGGCACCACAATAACGGTGGAATCAACATTGCTCGTCACGTCCACCGAAACGGCCGCCAGCACCACAACGGCGCTCACCACCGAGTACTTGATAACTGGTGTCGTGACCTCGGCCACCGCCACTGTGTCCCGGCTCGCCGTCTGCTCTCCAGGCCCAGACGCGCCCTATAACAAACCCCTGGGCTTCCCGTCTCGCCTTGAACTCGACGCCAGCCAGTACCCAACCAACTTGCCCGACGTCCAAGCCTGTTGCGAGGCGTGCTATGCCCGGCAGAACTGCGTCGCTGCGTCGTATTTGGCCGGACAGGGTACCTGCTTTTTTGCCATCGCCAACACTAATACTGGCACCACCCCAGCGCCTCCCGAGCTTGGCAACCGCTGCCCGCTTGGTGTTGGTGGTAACGGTGTCAGTTCCCCTGGTCAAGGAGGCACGTGGTTTCCTGGGCCGTGTGTCTTTTAGTCTTCTCTTTGCTCGTAGCCTTCTTTATATGTACCTTACCCTACCGCCCTGACGTAGTCTTGCCATTATTTAGGATGCATCGTTGCTGTGTCAGCATTGTGCCAGAGTAGGTGTTGCGGGAATGGGGTGAAGACGCCAGAAGAGTATTCAGATGAGTAGAAGAAGAACCCTGACCAATTGAACCTCATCATTTGATCCAGGGGATTCCCACTTGCAGAGCAGGGATGAGTTTCTTAGGCCAACGATGCAGTTTTGGGCTTCGAGATAGTCGTCATTAGCCCTCATGGTGGAGCAGTATTGAGTACAGACGGTGCTTCTGAGGAGTGACGCACAGAGGGTTGAACTTGGAGAGCAAGGTCTGGTCGGCGATCCAGCGTAGAGAGTCCCTAAAGAAAGACTGCTCTTTTTTCCTGTCAAATGTTACGGATGGTTCCCGAACGTATCGCATTAGCTACTGTGAAAGCCATGGTTTCCTGCCTACGGTGCCCGACTAGCATAGTTCTACTTTATGCATGACCTGACATATCATAGAATTATCTCTGAGGCTCCAGCCCGCCAAGCCAAGAGGGAGGTGCATTTTGCAAATTCGCCAGTCCTCTAGCTTCCACCCAAGTCGTGAGCTGGAGCCTCGCCAAGATTTTCAACGCCAAGACATAGATGCTGGCGGTATTACAGCCCTGAAAACTAACAAGGGCCGCATGCCGCATGCTACGAAAAATTCATTGAAAATTAGAAGATAGCAGGGGAATGTTGGTCATCGAGGGCAAGCCACGCATCGCTTTCAGTAACGAGACGCAGTTTTCGTCCCGGTCTTTGTGTCACCCACTTGCCAGCCAAACAATCAGGAGTGCCACTTGTGTTGTACCGTTATGTGGCCTGTGCGCAATTGAGCTTAGCGCCGTGACCCGCCCAACCAGGGATTTCCGACGGGTGCAAAACTCGTCGGTTGAGCGAAGCTACGGCATCAATTGATAGGTAGATTCGTGATATAGGGCTCACCGAGGGTGGCAATTTCCGCGGCCATTTCAACATCGCGTTTCAAATCCCGTCAGTCTCGTCGTGGGTCAAGGCAGTTTCATTCGTCTTTTGTTTATCAGCTCGACCCTGGCAGAACCCCAGCAGCAACCCAAGGTTTGCATCGCAGGCAGAATGCGTGGCTTGTAACAAATTGGCATCGAACCATTGGGATTATGGGAAAGCGGTTTTTGCGGTTTTTGCCTTTCGAGATTCGGTAGCCCTTCCAGCCAAGGCGTGTTGGGTTTCTTTTGTCCAAACGGCTCTGAGTGGTTGGAAATCAGGCCTTGAGAATCACAGGGGCGCCTGGGTGCCATGACCGAGCCATCAAAAAGGCAGCAGTCTCCACTTCACAGGCCACAAATGGGCGGTGTCAACGTTTAAGCCCCAGTCATGTCTTCCTGCCTACACCAGGTCATTGGCGTCCTTGTCCTGAGTCTTTCCCCTGGCAATTTGCCGCTGGTCATTTGGTGCATCAGAACTCGTCTTTGCGCACTTACGTGGCTGCTCCGACACCCGATCTCTATTTTCTTCCTCCTTTCTTGTCATTGTTTGGTTGATTAGGTCTAGATGCCTGTCTGGCATCCAGCGACAATCCCCAGTGCCCCTTGATGTTCAATTCTAAACACGATTGATATAAAAGTGTCATCGCCCAAGCCCCTGACCTGCCCATCTTGACTCATTGATGTCTCTATTCCCTATCACTTACTTTGATCCCAATCAGCACGGAGACGGCGGCCGAGTGGACCCACCTAGTAATCTGCCTGGGGGCACAGACCGATCGCATCAGCTCCTGACTCTGTTCATGGTTCGGCGACATGCGACAACAACATTTTGAACAAATACCTAGCTACGTAGCTTCATAAATCACAGATAGATATATAAACTCTGCTCACGTTCCTCCCTGTCACAAACATTCCAGGAATACAAACCCACCCGAGGAGCCTCGTCCAACTCTTCCTTATACACAAAATATCGCATTGCGCTTGCCCCCCAAAAAACGGCCCCAGTGTCGTCACTGTCCAATCCAGCACTCTGCTCGAATCGCGCCTCCGACTTGCTCTCCGGGCAAATCACAATGTCTTCGATGGATTCTACGGGCTCTGGCGGCACCTCCGCGTCCAACGTTTCTCGGGTGTCCTACCGCCTCGGCGGCGCTAGTGTGTCCTCCTCCCCTTCAAACCATTCACCTCACCACATCCTAATCACACACACACACACTAATACACCTCCAGCCGGCTACCGCAGCGAGGTCATCACACGAACCAATCGTTCCGGTCGTAGCGTAGCCGTTATCAACCATCACGACACGAACGCCAGCGCAGGCTCAAAGAAGAGCGATAAGACCCCGTCTCCAGGCTACTCCCCGTCCTCTGAGAGACGCTAAACCCCGTGGTATGATGTAATGATATCATATAGTAATTTCAGTGTGTCAGTCAGGCTCTGGGCTGGTAAAGGCCGGCATCATGGGATGGCAGCGAATCATTTTTGGGTTGGGGTTGGATCTAGTCCAGCATATTTGTAATAACGTACAAAATTTTGGACGTTGGATTTGGCATTTGAATGGGACGCTACGAGGCAAATGTGCAGCATTAATGTATGACCTTATCCGGATCATGCAAGGCCCCGCGGCAGAGAAAGGTACCACTAATTGTGCAATGATGGGTGGGGGGGGCACTTGGAAGTTGGAGGCTGCAAGGGTGGGATATTTCAACAGTTGAAACAATGTGATTGTGCCGCGGGCATGATCGTTGAGGACTGGAAAGGTGATGGGAAGCTTTGATGCGCGATGAAACCTTTAGATTGGGGGAATTTATAGACCTTTTTTTGTAAAATGGCATGGGACACCTTTGAAAAAGAGAAAACAAATTAGCTAGCACCTACTCATACCCATCTCCTTAGTCACCTTGTGCACGGCGTAAATTAGCAGGATACATTATTACGGGCCGAACGACAATGGAGCGAATGCTTAGTCGAGCTCGCCGCATATCTTCCCTCCCAACATTCACCCTCCAGCCACCTTCCCCCAACGTGTAAGGCCGCTCAAATGACACAGAGGAACCTCAGAAACGGCGAAGATACTTGAGCGACGTAGGGCGAACCGCAAGCTTATTAAAAATTTGGGAGGCCATTGACATTTCGACTCTGAGGGTGATCCCTCAGGATGCTAATAAGCTTATGATATTTCCAGAGCCTGGAACGCAAGAACGTCTTACTTGAACCAGCTCCAGAATGGTCCCTTCACCCATTTCGTAAGCCTCTAAAGAGATAATTATAAGCTATAATTATAAACAAGGCTTAATAAGCCTATAAACTAAGCGTACCCTATAGAAGTTAATATGAGAAACTGAGCTACAGCCTATAAAGCAATAATAAGTAATTGGCTATAACTATGCTGCGCTGCATACCCTGGAGCAATATAATTACGTACCCTGCAGCCGCAACTGCGTACCCTATAGCCATAAAATATTATTCCATTTCTGGAATTTCTAAGCTGGAAGTCTAGAGGGTCAAAAGTTATGTAAACCTTAATTTAAGGTTCAATATAGCTAAACCTAGGCCCAAGTAAGGTTTAGATAAGCCGAGGGTGTTCGGGCTATAAAATAGAGTATAGAACTTATACATAACTCTATTTAATATAAGTTTTTCTTATCTTTCGATTTATAATACGGTTTTCGCTATCAAGGTTAGCAGCAAGTTTCTCTCAGAGATAATAGAGATAACGGCAAAAATAAACCTAAATAATAAACCTTATTTGAAGTGGGTGGGAAAAGCGGGTCTGGAGAACTAGATATATAAAGAAGAACACCCCCCTCCTAAAGGGCCTTCTATTACGACCTGCACCCAACACAGGCCTCGAGAGGACTGGCGCGAGTTAAGACAGAACGTATGGCAGGACGCCAACAGGTAAAGGCGTTCCGAAGACGGCTTGTTGAGCTAGCACTCCTAGACGGGGGTTCAATGTCACTGTAGGCCGTTGTCACTATAATGCACAGAGGTGAGTCTGAACAGTAGGACACAAATGAACAATTGAATACTAGCGTGAGGAACCAGAGTCCCTCACGGTGGTTGTGGGCACAACCATGGCTATCTATACTAACTGACTAGGAGGTACTTCGTACCTTGCTTGGTCCGTTGTGCTTGGTGGTGCACCACGCAGTTGCGGCCAAGCAGTCAACTGAGTGGTGCTTGGTGTTGTCAGTTCTTGTGGACCACCAAGCACTTTCTTACTGGTCGTAGGGGCTTCGGGTCTTTGCACCCCCGGCCCAGTGCGTTTGGACAGTGTACACCGTCCTCCTGCACTGTTCCTTGTGCGGGGGATTCGTCGGGCCGCCCCGGCCCGTGTGACGGCCTGCAGGGTCGTTACACCTAAAGGGCCTTCTTATCATCCTTCATCATACCAATTCTACTCTGATTCTTTTCATCTCTTGATATCACCTAGTCACGTGATTTGACTACACTATACAATTATCCGAATTCCCGAATTTGGCCTAGTGCTTTCGCAACACTGGCCGGAACATGGAAGATAAAACCAACTATACTTAAATGCATTACCAAGCCACCTTATTCCACAAGCTTATCTCTCACTCTACCTGTTTATTAGTGGTCCACCCTATTGACTACTACGAGCTCGTTTGCAAGGCCTTACGTTACAAATCTTTAAGTGGCTACTATTCCCAATACAATGTTCTAGTTTCCAGGGCCTTCGTTTCACGCTTAACCTGGGTGTTCTGGTCAGAAGCCAGGACTCCTTTCCTTCTGGCACATTTTGGCCATTTTATGTATGGGAGCCAATTTTGGGTCCACTTAGCTAGAATGCAGCAATTCAGAATGCTGCGGCGCAGCCTGCCGAGAATGGTAATTTGGGTAAGCAAAGGTGAGCTAGCCTGAGCTAGGGTGAGCGACGTTACTTGCCTAAGATACGAAAAAGGAAATTTCGTGTGCCCAAATTCGTCGCACATTACAGAGAGAGCTGGCATTTACATTTGTGTTTAGGTCGTCCTCGGGGTGGCGGGTCTCAGTTTAGTGTCTGAGGCGGAAAGCACCGCATGGACCACAAACAACGATGAGCGGTTTCTGCCATGTCCCGTTCCCAGCAGGCCCCATCATCGCTCTGGTCGTTTATGACGACAATCTAACGACAGCTTCCACAGCCGCTTTAATGCACACCTCGTCCACAGTCGCTCTGTCCTCGACTCGAGCGACTAGACGGTCACCCACGAATATGGCGCACGTCAGTCCTCCTCCCTCCTTCCTCATCTCATACTTGACAGCCTTATCCCCAGCCAGGGCCTGCAGGCGCTCTTTGGAGTGCACGACATCAACCTCATCTCTGATGATGCGACGCAGGTAGGGCATAAGCCCCATCCTGTCTAGCAGACCCTGGCACGTTTCCATGGCGCCAGAATCCACAAAGACGGCACCGACCAAGCTCTCGACCACATCGGCGTAGAAGTCGGTCGCCCGCAACTGCGCGAGCAGCAGCCACGGATACGCATCGGCCGATTCGACCGCCTGCGCGAGATCCCCGCGCAGCGTTGCGAATCTCGTCTCGGCCGCGCTCATCTCGGCCGCCACCTCGCCCGAGCAGTGCTTCAGGAACCGCCACAGCGGAAATTCCGCGCTATACTGCTCCAGCACTAAGTCGGTCCCCGCTCTCAACTCTTTCACCCTTCTCCTCGCTTGCGAAACATGCCGCGCCATGGCCAGGTACCCCAGGTAATGTCTGTTGACCACGGCGGCGCGGTAGGAGCTCATCGCTCCCAGCAGCCTGCAGCCGCCGCCGCCGCCGCTCTTGTCATCATCTCGCTGAGCACTGCACTCGCGATAGATGGCGTCGGAAACGAGATTCTCAATGATGGCATTTCCTAGGAACGCGAGCCGGTTGTAGCAGTCGTGCTCCTGCGCAGACAAGTCGGACCCGTGCGTCAACGCCTCGACGAGCAGACCTCTCTTGCGAAACGAGTAGCCCGCTAGCGTCTCCACCATGGCCAAGTCCGCCGCCGCGAGGGGAATATCCGAGGAGGAAGCTAGGTCGTAGAGCTGCATCCGCCCTACCTCGAGACTGGGCAGGTCCATGGAGCTGGGGAGAAGATCCTTGGCCCGGAGCTCCGCCTCCATGCGCTCCCAGTCTTTCTCTTCCTTCTGCGCCGTCTGATCGACAAGGATGACATACTCGGAGCCGGCCTGTCTAGCTTGCCCACGATGCTGGATGAAGGATTTTGCCGACATGGGAGGGTCGAAGCACACGACGAGATTGCAGGCCGACACGTCGAGGCCCTCCTCGGCGACGCTGGTGGCCACCATCAGGTTAACCTCGCCGCGGCGGAACTTTTTAATGGTACCTGACTGATCGGCTGGGTTGTGCACGTCGCCGAGGTCTCGCCGGCCGCGGTCATGCCTGGAGGACCCGAGCACGCAACCGACGCGGAACAGCTTGCTGATGGTGGCATGTTGCGAAAGCAGGTGATGAAGCACAACGGCTGTTGCCCGCTCCGTGACAAACACGATGCCTCGATCCCTGTCGCTTCTGTTGTGGTGGGAGCGGAGGAGGATCCGGACGAGGCGGTCGGCCTTTGTTGAGACAGAGCCCGTCGCAGGGGCCTTGGTCAAGGCGTCCCAATCGACCTGGACCCCCTTGAGCAGGCCTGCGAGATAGATCTTGGACGAGTAGTCCCACGTGTGGAAGATTGTTTGGTCGACAACGCTCGCCGGGTGCACCCCGCGCGCCGAAGCGAGGACCATGTTAACGACCTTGGCGATGTAAAAGTCAGCAGCCAGCGTCCCCAGCGTGTCGGACATGGCCTCGGCCCTCCCGCAAAACGTCTGCAGCTGGTCCAACACAAAGGTGCCCCGGCCGGTCTCGAGCACCCTGGCAAGCCGCGCGCGACTCCACTTGGTGTTTTCGGTGCGGTAGCGGATGATCTCGGGGTCCTTCTGGATGTCCAACCTGGCAAGTATAGCGCGCATGCTGGCGATGGTACGGCAGGCGGCACCCTACTGCCCCGCGGGGCGGTAGTATTCGGCGGAAACGGTGGGCCGGTCAACGTGCGACTAAAGGTTTTCACGGTGCATCTGGGGGCTCTTGCAGGTCGAGTTGAGCGTTTCTTCGAGCTTCTTGAGCTTCGCTCCGCCCGTCTTGTTGGTCGGGCTCGCCGTCATGCCCATGATGCGAGGGACGTCCCGGCCCGCGTCCTTGTCCGGCCAGTAGAAGTCGTGCATGATCTTGCTGCCGGGGCTCTTGCCGACGCGGTTGTGAGCCTCGTCGAATACGATGAGGGCGGTCGAGTCCATCTTGACGAAGCCGTCTGACAGGGCGTTTTGCAGCACCGCGTACGTGGCTACCGCCACCCGGACGTTGCTGAGCACGGCATCCCAGAGCGGCTTGGCCTGCCAGCACTCCACCCGGCCGTGCGAAGAGAAGGATCGAATCTCGGCCGACCGGATCTGGCGCTGAAGCGTCTCGCATTGCTGCTGGCAGAGCGCCACCGTTGGGGTCAAGAACCAGACACGCTACGAGCATGTTAGCCATCCACGACTTAATGAGATGCGTATGGTGGCGGGTGCCCTTGATACCTTTGCCGGGCTTGCAACAGCCAGTTCGTGCTTGATCCGTAGCGTTGCACTTGTTGTACGTGTTCATTTTCTAACTTGAGTTTGCGCCATTGGACTGAAAAAAACGTACACCAACGTCTTGCCACTCCCGGTATCCATCTGATGTTACGTCTCGTCAGCTCTGTGCCTTGGAGATGGCCCCGTCGCTCCAGCACAAGCAGGGGAAACACTCACCACAACTACGATGTTGCCCTTGACGCTCTTCTCGTACATCTCGGTCTGGTATGCCCTTGTCGCTAGAGTCGAGCTCACATCACCTTGGGCGCCGGCCCCAGAAGTAGTATTGTCTTTCGGCTCGGTCGGGCTCATGTTGGGTAGCAACGGTTTGGGGCGAAGTTGAAGTACTGCATTCATGTTGGTCATGGAAGCTGTGATGTCCGCCGTTTCGACGAATGGGTTGGTGAGTCGGGTGCTGGGACGAGGCAATAGTATCAGTTGCGATGCAGTTGCGAAATCTCAAATGTGAAGAGGGAGAGATGTGAAGAGAAGAGAGGAGAGAGGAGAGGGAGACAGGTTGAGATTATATATTATGGTAGGAAGGTACGCCTTGGGAAGAAGATTGCTTGGTTTTTCAGACAACCAATGAAATAAGTCTGCTTGGCTGTGGGCCTCGTCGCATTTGCTTCATTTTGCTGCATTTGCTGTAGGCCTCAGTTGGTAGCTCAGAGAATCGGCTGGAAACCTCCTGCAAAGTGAAAGCCGTCATATGGGGCTGTCGTATGTGGCTTCGACATGGGAAGTAAAAACATCAGGGGGAATATCAATTCTCACTCATGGTGGAGTAAAGTAGGATTGATAAACCTCTTGGAGAGAGAACTACGGCACGCTACAAATCCACCAGCTTCCTATCTGCCCAGGGCAAAAGACTTGAAGTTTAGGGCGCTGGTGTGGCACGATCAACGCCCCAGCTTCTGTGCCAGTGGGCGTGCCCTATGACTGCATATCAGCGTACTCCGCAGGTACTAGTAGAAGACTAACCGGAAACCAAATAGATCTGTGGAAACTCAAACGGTGAGAGAACATTGAGCTTGTTCTTGATATGAGATGGAACAGGGCCAACGTCGGCTGGGAGGCACTCTTGTTCCATCGTTACCAACTCGCAAGAATGAGGTATAGTATGCAAGTTTGACTTGGAGGGATCATGGGCAGGGATTCTCGTCCTTGAACCATCCATGATGATATTCGGGTTAGCACTAGATGAACCTGCCCAATACAACTGCTATTTTCTCCGCTTGGATAATAAATATTAACTACATCTATGCTTCCCAGCCATCCATGATCTCATTCGAAGCTCGCTTACCCGTAAGCACTGCCTGTTTAGGTGTATGTCTGATCAGCTTACACCGTAGCGCCCGCGAACAGGAGCATTGCCCCGGAATCGGACACCTACACCGCCACCCACGACCAGCTAAACCACTATCAGGATCCGGGCCATACTTGGCCGTCAGCGCCTCTATAATATCCATCACGTTATCCTTACACCCCCTCTGAAGATGAGATAATATTGGCACCTGCAAGAAAATCACCCACACGTTAGCGCTAGCGAGCAACTACAAACGATATTCGTGCGCCAAAACCTTGTTATGAAACCTGGGGATCATTCGAGGGCTTGCAGCATTTTGCTACGGGTCGAGTCGAATTACCTTCGTATCTCAGAAGCTGAGCCGTCGCGGTTCTGGGACAATAAGGGGTCTGTTTTCTCCTTCGCCAAGCCACTTCTATCGGCGGAGGATCGCTCGGTGGTTGGAGTTTTTAAGCTACAGTCCGCTCTGGGCTTCTAGTCGATGTAAATTACCGTCGACATATCGAAAGCTTGGGGCGATCTCATCAAAGTCGATGATGGATGGAATATGACGACCCAGAGCGTCCACCCGCTTTCCCTCGAGTATAAAGTCCAATGCAGAAAGCATGGGCATCAAATGGTGGAGATCGTCGTGCGCAGAGGACTCGTGGATCACGTCTCAAAGAATTTCTCTCACCATCGTCGCCACCCAAAGGGAGGTTGGCTGCACCAGATTGGCCCTCATTTTTAGCGGGTGCAGATACTGAAACTACTTGCTTTTCATCAGGGACTGCCCGTGCAGTTACGCTACGTAGGAAGCGTCAGGTCAGAACCCTTGGGAGAGCCGTCTTCGCGAGCCCGACCCCAGTCGGCACGGAAGCCGTTCGAGACCTTTCCACGGTAAGACACACACGGTGAGGTCCTTATTGAAACCTACGAAAAGCATGGGACAGAGATTCTTGGAATATGGTTGGGGTTAGTAGCGTGAAGACAAGGGTTATGTTGCTGGGGTAGAAAGCCTAGAGCACGGTGATCAGGGTGCTCGAGGCCAGAATATGGCAGTTTGAAATGTAATGTATAATATGATCTCCAGATAGAAGGGAGTCTCTCCAGGTGCAGGGACTCTGGGGCTCTCATATGGAGAGAGCTCCAGCCTCTGGAATCGCCTGACTGGAGCCCTGTCTGTCGTCGGACAACTTTCTGACCAATTTTTTTTTCAATAGCTCGGGCAAAAGCCGAGATGAGCATCGCATGGAGATGACACCCACACATTCTCTTTCTGGTCAAGGACCACGGCTCGGAAACCACGGTCTGTGCCGCGGCGGCTAGCGTCTTACCGAATAATCTCCTTATTGGCCCCTGCGTGCTGACCATGATTATGCCCTGGTCGCCAAACGCCACTTGATGCAACCTGCGACAAGCCTAGACAGACAGCGAACAGGTGCGCCTGGAGCCTGACTGGTTCGCTCTATAGCGGCGCAGCGACGCTAGACCCATTGGCAACCCCACCTGCAGGAGGACAGGGGCGAGGGCGGGCAGCCCAATGCTCGCTTTCGTCTCCTTTTCGCTCTTAAGACGCGTTGCTTTCTCCACCTTCCTCGATCCGTCACCCTGGGTCCGGCACCTCCCAGAGCGATGGGACCTCGCCGATGGGCCCAAAACACGACACCCCGTGATAGCCTCAAGGCTTTTTCTCGGTTAAACAAACAAAATGCTCCCAGTCACCAACGGCACCGCAGCTAGGAAATGGGCCGACGCGTTTGTCATCGTCCCTCAATACGGATCCTACCCGTACAGCGAACTGCAGATATTTGGTTTCGCTCTCCTCAGCTTCTTTCCCGCGCTCTCGCTCGTGGTATGTGGGCTGCGCGTCATTAGCAGGCGATTAGTCGGCGGCTTCGCGCTAGGTAAGTGCCAGCTGCGGAGATTCTAATGTCCCGACGCCAGATTTTTGGCTGACCTGGTGAAAAGACGACTGGCTTATGTTCTTGTCCATGGTAAGGATAACCGTCTCCCGCTTTTAGGGGGTCGCATGGGAAGTTCCAGCATGTTGAGACGTCGAACTAGTTTCTCGCCATCCCGCAGGCCATATTCACGGCCTTCTGTAAGTTGAAGACCAGATGTTACTTACCTAGCTTGAATCCCCTGCTGACACCAAGCTGCCTAGTCCTCCGGGCAGGGTATTGGGGCGTACACGAGGTCGATATCCCACCGAGACTGCCTCCCAACCTCGGCGTGTTCTGGAACTTTATGATGGGGCTTTGTGCCAATCCTACGCTCGGGATCGTCAAGGCGTCTGCCCTTCTCTTCCTGCTGCGGCTTGGCGGCATCAAGCGAAGGGTTCTGGTACCGTGTCGCGTCTTGATCGCCTTCAATCTCGCACACATGATCACCTTCTTCACCGTCTTCCTATTCCAATGCTGGCCCATCGAATCGCGCTGGATGGGCGGTGCGAGTGCCAAATGTTTGAGGGTAGACGTCCTCAGTCTTACCATGGCCAGTCTCAGCATCGTCACTGACATGTTGACTCTCGCCATCCCGTTCGTCCTCTTTCTCCATCTTCGAGTCAGCAAGCGGACGAGGAACGCTCTCCTGGCGGTTTTTCTACTCGGGGGCATGTAAGTGGGAACTAGCACCCATCTCCCCTATCTCCCAATACTAACTCGTTCCTTTTTTTCTTTCTCCCTAGCGTCACCGCCATGAGCATCGTGCGCCTCTATTACATCGTTCGTTTGTACTACATCCGTATTGAGGACCGTCGTTACTCGCTCGGCTTTGTCTGCGGTTCCGTCGAACTGAACCTCGCCATTATCACGGCATCCATTCCCACGCTATGGCCGCTTGGACGCCGATGGTTTCCAGGCGTCTTCACGTCGTTCGGTCTTGACCGGCCGTACTGCTACCCGGACATTGAGATCACGTATGCTACCAACCCCTCTGGAGCTGGCAGAACGTCCAAAGCATACCGCAGCAAGATCGTGTGGAGAGACAAGGCCGGGTCTCCGAGTGAATTCAACTCGGAATGATGAGGAGAGTGATGAGCCTCGCGGTACTCCCCTGCTGGCAAAGGGGTTCTAGCTAGCGTCACATGACAATTACGAGACGGCCAGCACGGTCTGATGAATCAGATGCTGCGGCGCCGTTGATCGGTGTGGTCGTGACTACTGATCAGACGATGGACTTAATTGGCAGTCGAACTTGGGTGGCATCGCTGTTGCCCATGCTTTCCACACCACCAAAAAGCTCCTTTCAGTCTGTCCCACTTACGTCGGACAAAGCATTATGCAACCCCTACTAAATCATCTCGGGCATCTCCATCCTCGCCAGCGACTATGCCACCCTCTTCCAACCCATGTCCGTCTACCACTGGAACATCATCCTCCGCTTCGCCTACTTCTCCACCATCACCCACCTCGCCGCCTTGACCTGCCTCCGTACATACTTCTTCCAGCATCCCGCCAAGTGCATTGTCCGAGCTTTCCTGATGGCAGGTCTCGCGCTGATGCTTCTGATCTTGGGCTCGTTTGTGCATCCGCCTTTGTTTATTTCTGGCCGGGGAGGGAAAATTTCCGGCTTCCGATAGGTATTGTAGTGGCATGGAAGGTGGTAATCTGGTTGGGGCGTCCCATGGGCCCGACGATTCCGTACATGGCGCTGAAGATGTTTCTAAGGTAGTAGCGATGATGTGTGCGGTTGGCGAAGTTGTGGAATTTAAAAACAGCTTTTCTGCATTCTTGGACGAGTTTGAGTCGTACCCCAGGAGCTGTGGTGGGGCATGAGTGAGGGATCTGCAGTGCCATGCATGAAAAAAATGTTTCGCATTTTCCAAGGCAGCAATCTAAGCTCGGACACTTCGCCTTGCCAGGTATGCGGGGTCGGGCTGCTCAGCCGCAGTGAGGTCGCCGGCAATGGTCTAGATCACTCCTCTTCTTCTCCGAGTCTCGCCTTCCTCAAGACCTCCTGCCATTGCCATTGTGTCCGCGAGCGAGCCGGAAAAAACAGTGCCAACCTACAGCCATGGACGATCGACGAGAAGCTCTCCCTGATGTGGACGCACCGCCCGCGCAAACCGACGACCGCACCGGCGAAAACCATGACATGGACCATGATGAGGATGAGGGGCAAAATGATTTTCCGAACGGCAAGATTTCATCAATCGACCCAATCCACCTCCCCGGCCTTGACGATTCCTCCCTCCCAACGGATTCGCTCCCGGAGTTCGAGTATGGGCCGCAGCTTCCAGATGGACACATCCGCGTCTTGGTGCTCGCACCGCCGGCGGAAGAGGATGCACCCGGGGAGCTCAACTGGGTCCTCGTCTGCGACAAGCTATCCAATATGCACGGCAAATACTGCGCCGTGTCATACACATGGGGCAATCCGGCCATGACGCACAGGATCCGCTGCAACGGAAAGTCTCTCGCTGTGACTGAGAACGTCCACGACGCCATGAAGAATCTCATTGGCCTGTTCGCTGGCAACTCCATCGTGGAAGGCCTTCCCGTTCTGTGGATCGACGCTGTATGCATCAACCAGGGCAACTTTGCCGAGCGCGAGGAGCAGGTGAAGATGATGAGAGACATCTACAAAGCCGCCAAGACAACCTTTGTATGGCTTCCAGTTGGGCGTGGCGCGAGCGACGAAGACCTCGAGAAGATCGGCAAGGGGTTCACCAGCATGGCGATGCTCCGCGAGATGTACCATGTGCAGCAGTTTAGAGACATGGTCCACAACGGCAAAGTGAGCTTCGACACGCTCGACCATATGAAGTATGGGGAGAAGGAGCTTCGGGTGCCGTGGGAAAACCGCGATGGCATTACCAAGCTCTTCACCCAGCCATGGTTCGAGCGTATCTGGATATGCCAAGAGATCGCCGTGTCGGAGAATGCACACGTCTTTGACGGCACTCATATTGCTCCTTGGGGGTTATTTGCCGACAGCGCCGAGGTTGTGCATAGCCTTGGGGGCCTGGAAAACTCCAAGATCTGGGAGTCCAACGAAGTTGCGCATGACAAGACGTTCGTGGGAAACGTTCGTCGGCTGGAGAAACTCAGGAAGAGTGTCAAGCAGGAAACGCAAACGGGCTTGTTGGAGCTGCTTAATGCTACTGTCAATTTCCAGTCTACCGAGTCCCTAGACCGGGTGTACGGCCTGCTTGGTCTTATCACAGAGGACCGTGACCGCGCGATCGTCACGTCATTCCTCGACTATACCATCTCGCCGTACCTTCTGTACTTGAACATCACCGTCAACCATATCCTTCAGCATGAAACACTCGACATGCTGCATTTTATCGGACCGGTCAAGACTGACCCCGCGGGGAAGTGGCTCTCCATCGTGCCCAACCTCGCCGCGACAAATAACCACAAGCGAGGTCTCGGCACCTTCAAGAGCAGAGACGAGTGGATATACCACGCCAGTCTCGACACAAAACCCGATCTTAAAGTCAACGGAGAGATCCCTGACCCAGAATCAATCTGGGGTCTCAACGACGATGACGAGATCTCGCTCGGTGGTGTCATTCTCGATACTGTCACCCGCGTGAGTAAGATGCTGGACTCGGCAGGGATGAGCATGGCCACCATGGTATCTTGGTTCGAGACCGCAATGTTCGCCGAGTCATCCGCTAGGTTCATCTCCGGCGCTATGCTCAAGCGTCATCTAGACTACCTCACCGTGAGGAGCAAGAAGCAGAAGCGGCTGACGGCAGGGAGTGAATCCGAGCCGGCGAAAAAGGAAGGCGACAATCTGGCAGATGTAGCATCGGGTGAGACGGAGAAGGAGAAGGACGAAGAAAAAAACATCGACCAAGAGATTTTGAAGCTTCTGGATATGCATGTCAAGTATAATGCGGAGGGGAATGCCATTCTTCCAGGGATGGAGAACCCCACGAGCTCGGCTGAGGAGGCGAAACCTGGCTCCTCGTCACTGTCCGAACAACAAAGTCATAGCGAGGAGCCATCCGACGATAACGGATCACCGAAAAGTCCACGTGACGGCAACGAAGAGGACAGCAAAAAAGCCGCCGACAGCAAGGCAGCCAACAACAGTGCAACCGACAACATTGCCACTGGTAGCAATTCCACAGTCAACACCGCCATGGGCAATAAAACATGCGACAACGACGGAACCGACAACAA
>Ga0247758_1001181_pt1 | contig 20627 bp, 28 predicted proteins | sample UWRJL156409C4_FD_180950 | JGI IMG/M metagenome (GOLD analysis project Ga0247758, IMG submission 180950) | Plant litter microbial communities from Arlington Agricultural Research Station in Wisconsin, United States - UWRJ-L156-409C-4 | ecosystem: Environmental > Terrestrial > Plant litter >...
CGACCCCACCAAGCCCATCCCGAACCTCTCTCCGGCCCAAGAATCCGCACTCAACTTTACCCGCGTCGCCGCAGACCTCAACTCCCCCGCCTCGCTCACCGCGGCTGTGACTTCCACAGGCGCAACGCACGCCTTCATCTATCTCATCTTCGAGATGAAGGACTTCATGCTCGCTGCGGTGACGGCGCTGAAGGCAGCGGGGATTACCTTCGTGGTGTTCCTCAGTAGCTCTACCATCACAGTGGGGATTGACGATGTCAAGCCAACCCATCCGATCTCCTTCGGACACGCGCAGGTGGAGAAATCCCTGCGGGAAGTGTACGGCTCAAAAGGGGGGTACGTCGCCATCCGCGCGGGGTATTTCGCGTCGAACACGAAGCTCTGGAAGGGGCAGCTTGCGGCGGGAGTGATGAAGATCAAGGCGCCCAACGCACGGTTTGACTTCCTTTCCGCGGAGGATATTGGTGGTGTGGCGGGGACGATTCTGGGGAAGGGGCCGGGCGCGGTGGAGGGGAGGAGTTATCTTGAGGTGGTTGGGCCGAAACTGATATCGCAGCGGGAGGCGGCGGAGAGTCTGGGGCGGGTGTTGGGGAGGGAGCTGGAGTTTGAGGAGGCGGATGAGGAGGAGGTGGTGAGGGATATTATGCGGGATATGCACTGCCCGGAGCCGGTGGCGAGGTATCTGTCAGGGGTGTTTGACCATCGGGAGAGGGAGGATGATGGCATGTATCAGGGGCCGGAGTATGAAGAGGCGGGCAAGAACATTGAGAAGTTTCTGGGAAGGGAGCCGATCAGGTTTGAGAAGTGGGCGGAGGAAAACAAGGGGCTGTATCTGTAGATGGAGAAGCTAGAAAGTCGTATGGGTGGGTGCTAGATGATAGAGTCAGATTCCTTAGATTTGCTTGTAGAATGGATCAACTTACCTCCAGAGGCTTCTTCCCGCTCCCTAAGAAGGGAGACGTCCAGCCGCTTGCCGTACTCTGTTCTGCGCCGCATTCTGTCCGGCGGCAGGTCAGGCCTTCACATCAACAAGCAAGCCAACAAAACACATCGCAGCACGCCAACAAGGTCAGATCTCTCCATCACCCTTGAGTCATTCACCTGAGGCAAACCAAACGAAAGATTAAATCACATCATATTCCGCCAATAAGTCTGTTCCAGCGCCTATGCACATTAACCGCAACTGCGGACACGAAATCCCAACCAAACCCAGACCAATAGCGCCAGCCAGATGTACCCCCAGGGTGTAGCCACGGTGTCGTAAGATCTCCGGACCCACAGGCGTGATATTGTATACGTCAACCTCCACAGCCAAACATGCTCCAATATTACAACTTCGTCATCCATCAGAGAGCCTCAATTGCCCTCAGCAACACTTCAACTCCGCGTTGGTCGATCTCCCTTGGGCCGCCCTCGTCTTCGCGCAGCAGGCTGGCCACATCACTCAACACACCCAGGGGGATGTAACACCCCGTCTTCGCCTTCTCCAGGCTCTCCTTGAGCCGACTCGTGTGCTCCCACGCCTTCGCCGCTTCCTCGGCGCGCTCGATCACCTTGTCAGGTATGCCACACATGGCTGCACAGTGCATACCGAACGAGCCTTCGGCCACACCGTCTTCGAGCTTGTACAGGAACGTAATCCGGCGGTTGTCGCCGTCCACGTGAATCTGCATGCGCCGGGAGCGGATCTCCGGATGGTTCTCAAACTCCGTTGCCAAACTGTGATAGTGTGTAGCGAAAAAGCCGATGCAGCCAATATGCGACGCAACCTGGTGCAATACAGCTTGTGCGACAGCGACACCGTCATATGACGAAGTACCTCGGCCAAGCTCGTCCAGGATGACAAGCGAGCGTGGTGTCGCCTCGGAAAGGATCTTCTTCGTCTCGGACAATTCGACAAAGAATGTGCTTTGTGCCGCGAAGATGTTGTCGTTAGCTCCCAAGCGCGACATAATGCGGTCAACAGGGGTCAAGCGGGCAGAAACGGCAGGCACGTAGCAGCCGATCTGGGCCATGATGACCGCAGTACAAGACTGGTGTTGTGTTAGCGTACATGCAAAAGAAATTATAGGACAAGAGGGCATACCATTCGTAGAATTGTCGATTTGCCGGCAGCGTTGGCGCCGGTGAGAAGGTTGATCTTGGGCTCATCGCCTCCCAGCTTGATATCGTTGGGGATGAAGTCGGCAACCGAGTTCAGCATGCAGGGGTGACGGAGCTCCTTAAACTCCACAACGCTACGCTCCTCGTCAACAAACACTGGCCGGCAGCTGGGCTGGCCGAGCGAGGCGGAGGCTTTGGCGAGACTGATGAGGCAGTCAAGCTGCGAGATGATTTGGATGGCCTGCAACCACACCTCGTAATCGACGTCGAACCGCTCAAAGAACCTTGACGCGACATCCTTTATAATCTGCGAGTGTGTCTCCTCAGCCTCCTGGAGTTCTCTCACAAGATCCTCCAGTTGCTTGAAGTAGTACCGCTTGACGGCCGACGTTGCAGACATTTGGCGCCACGTCTTGGGTACCTTGACAGCCTTTGGGGCCTCGATCTGGTAGACTTCCTTGCCAATATCTGTGAACTTGAGCGTTTTGGACTTCAAAGCAGCCTTTTGCTCATCAAGTAAAGAGTTCAGCTCGGCTTTGATGCGGTCAATCTCGTCTTGGCTGTTGTCGAAATCTTCCTCGATGCCTCTCTTGGGGATGAGAATCTTCTCCTCCTTTGCGCGCTTCCTGTCAAACGCTGTTTCCCAGTAACCCAAGGGGTCCTTCAGATCGGGCATGGCAGCCAAAAGCTTGTCGACGAGGCCGTTACCACCGCCAAACGTGCTCAACAACCCCATGGTGTAGTCAATCTGCTCGAACCCTTCGAGAACACGGCAAAAGTCTTCAGGCTTACAGACGCCGGCGTGAATGCGGGAGATCAAGCGCTCGAGGTCAGGCATCTTGGTCATCTGCGATGAGAATTTTTCTCTGATGCTCCGGTCTGCATTCAGCATATCGACCGCGTCGAGGCGGTCATTGATCTTTTTGATGTTGCAAAGGGGGTGGCAGACCCATTTCCGGAAGAGACGCTTGCCAAATGGCGTAATGCACCGGTTCAGCAAGCTGAAAAGGGTGCCTTCGGTGCCTCCGTTGGCGGTGTTGGTGAAGACCTCCAAATTGATGAGCGACTGGCCGTCAAGGATGAGAGTCCCGTTCTTGTGAATGGGACTATACCACTCAAAGTTGCCCTGAGACAACAGGTTTCGCTCCAGCTTCAGCATCCTTAGGTACTGAGTCAACGCGCCGAGGGCAGACACCAAAAGGTCCTTGCCCTTGGCCTTTGCAAGGGCCTTGGGCCAGACTTCTTTCTCACCCTCAGAAACGAAGTATCCACTGCAGTCAAACTCGCGCCGTGTGTGCTCGGCGTCCCAAAACTCGGTGGCCGGTTTCAAATAGTTCCAGATGGTAGTAGGGGCGGTGTTGTTCTTGAGGATGCGCAGGGCCTTGGTGGATAGGTGCGACTTCTCCAGTAGAAGCTCTCGAGGGGCTGTTTGGGCAACGAACGTCTCAAATTTGGTGAGGTCAACGTCGTCCTCAAATTCCGAGATGAAGAACTGTCCAGTAGCAGCGTCCACGAAAGCGATGCCAAATGCGGGCTTGCCGTCCACCGTCGATTCCTTGATCGCTGCGCAATACGTGGCCATGTCATCCTGAAGCATGCTTCCATCCACCAATGTGCCGCCGGTGAGAATGCAAGCCAGCTCACGGCGAATAATCTTGTCGACTTTCTTCGCCTTGCCATCGCGCTCTCGCATTTCTTTACCCAGCGCGGACTCCATCTGGTCAACCCGAGCTACCTTGAAGCCCTTGGCAACGAACTGGTTGACCCAGATATCGAGGGAACTCTCCGGCACACCGACCATGCGCATGTTGACGCGGTCCGTCATCTTTAGATCGAACAGCTGGTGGCCGATGGTGGCGTCGTTCTCGTAAAGCTCGTAGAACTTGCCCTTCTTGAAGAAAACCACGGTATCCCAGAGATTTTTCTTGATATCCCAATACTGCCTCTCGAACGCGGAGAGATTATTGAGTACGTTAGGGGGTACATAAATTGTCCCGGGTTCAAAGTCGGGATGACCAGGTGGATTTTTATTTCCATCCAAGATATTCGCCAGCCACGGGTGTCTGGACTCCGGTTCTTTGGTATGTGCCTTGGCTTTGGCCTTCGGGCCGGAGGCCTTCTTCGACGGAGCGACGGTGGAGGATGGCTCTCGAGGTTGGATGTTGTCGGGGTCAAACTTCCACTTCTGAGCTGTGGATGTGGTTGGGACGTCTTCCGGCAGGTCCTCCTCGTCGTCGGATATTTCGCGTGTGGCACGTGGGGGTGATGATAGCATCATCGACCGCTTGCGTGGAACTGTGGACTTAGGCGCCGGCCGTTTCCTCTTTTTTGATGTCGCAGGGGCGTCCGACTCGTCTGATACCACAAAATCCTCCATGTCTGCCGCAGCAGGTTAGCATTAATCTAGCTCGGGCGGGCTTGTTGTACCGTACCATCATCTTCCTCTGCTACATTTTCCTCGGCCTCGAAAGCATCGTCGTCATCATCGTCGGGGACAGTGGGCCGCGAACGGCTTTGCCTGGTTCGCTGGGATCGCATCGACTGGAAAGGGTCTTCATCTTCGTCATCGGAAGATTCGGCGTAGCTGACCGTCTTCTTGGCCTAAACAGCTGGGGTTAGATACGAGAGAGGAATGACCGAGGGGGGATGCACGGCGTACCTTGCGGGAAGGGCTGCTACCAGCGCTGACCTTTTTGTCGACAACCTGCTTCTTCACAATCTTAGCAGACGTAAAGGGCTATTGAGAGCTGTCACCCACCTTCTTGACAGTGCTAGTATCCATATTCTCCTGCGAACTCAAAGGCTCAACCACATCGCTGCTAGGGACGGGCGTAACATTGGAGGGGCGCTTCGAGCCGAGCATCGAGTTGGACTTGGTGGTTTCCTTCAGCGGGCGCGCAGGTAGGTCCTTAGCCGAGCTAGAGGCTTTCGCCAGTGGTGAGGAAGCTGGGCCATTGTTGTCTGCAGCGGCAGAGGATTTGGAGAAGAAACCCAAGATGCTTTGCTGCTTGCCCGTCGAGGCTGTCCCGGACTTCTTAGACGCAGGCGCAGGCCTCGCGGGCGTGCGAGCCGTCGCCGTGGACTTTTCGCCCATTTTGATCCCGACTAGAGCTAGTAAGATGACACAATCACAACTAAAATGCAGAACGAGCGAGACAGCAATACAGATCTGAGAGCACAATGTGGATCGGGTGTGTCTGCGGTTTGAGGTCACAAACCTCTTTAAGAGGGACGCGAGGACGCGGGTGCAGGGGTGGAAGTCGCGTCCCATCGCGCAGCGAAAATGCTGCCCGCTAATCTTATCAAAAGTGGGTCTGCGATACCACTAAAGTCCCGTTCATCTTCACGCCTTGGTTGCTCCTCAGACCATCCCGGTGTCTGTGATTTTGGAACAATTAAGCTTACGGCGAGTCTACTCTAGGCTTGAGTATCAAAACACGACCAAGGCCTTGGAGTCCGGATGTTGCTGCTTTCCAAGTCTGAAGCCGACTGACACGGACGCAGTCAGCTTTGGGGACGCGTCTCCGCGTGAGAAGCGCCATGGGTTGGACAAAAAAAAGAAACGTCAGAAGCAAACTTCCACCTGACCTCACTGAGCGGCGCGCGCGACGCGACACGCTAATAAGAACATGGCTTAATCCTTATTCGCTCCCGTTCATTTGACTTCCCTCCCCCTTTGCCGCGAACTGTTTGCACACACTAGATCTTGCTGAGAACCATTCCCGTCACTCGGGAGGGTGACCTCGCCTTTACGAAGGCTCGGGTCAGAAGAAAGGGCTCCTTAGCCAGTACTAAATGGCCTGAGCCCGTATTCAGCATGTCGCACAGCAAAACCACCAGCAGGGACTCTGCGGCGCGCTGACCGGCCACACGCCAAGGTTCCGTAGGCGGAGCGTGTACCCGATCACGACTTTGGGCCCGGCCTTTTGGGACAGCCCGTGTGGGGTTCAACACAAGGAGGTTCGATCTGTCTGCAAGCGAAGCATATCCCGAGAAAAGACGAGGCTCATCCCGAGGTGCGCTCCGCAGTCTGTCTGCCGTGTTTTGTCAAGCTGGCCGATCCTGCTGCCAACCAACCATGACGTAGGAGATGTGGGCCCTTGACTTGATTCGCGATTGCGGACATGCGATGACAATAAACCTGGCAGATGACGATCGCGAGTCGGTTGTACTTGTCTGTACTCCCTGAGAAGGTACTTATTTGATTGTGAGGATGTCTTTTCGAGCGATTGCAGGTTCCAGGTCTGGTCCTCTCATTAGTTCTCCAACTGCATCCAAGAACGGCGACCCCCACGATCGTTAAAATGGCTTCCTTCCGCTTTAGCTTTGCGCTCTGCGTCCTCGTTCAGCTCCTGACACCCATAGCAGGGTTCAACACACCGTCTAGCTTCAATCCTCTCGAGCACCTCGGCGGGGTGGCTCCCTACTTCGAGCCGCATGATCCGCCTGTTTCCCCCTCGCCTCCGCAGGGTTGTACTCCAATTCGTGCAGCCTATCTTTCTCGACACGCTGCCATCTACATCAACGACTTCGACTTCGAGGAGTACATCGAGCCGTTCATCGCCAAATGGGAGAACCACACCGCAATTGACTGGTCCCGAATCCCATCGCTGAGTTTCTTGGCCCGATGGACCGCTCCCTTTTCGGAGGCGGAGGAGGAGCTACTTACCCGGATGGGCAAACTTGAGGCAACTCAACTGGCGATTAGCCTGTCGTTCCGGTACCCGGGCCTGAAGATCCCGCAGCGGGTTTGGGCGTCCTCGGCCGAGCGCACCATCAAGTCGGCCCAGTCGCTCATCCGGGGATTCGAGCTCCAAGAGAACACCATCGGACTTGTGTCAATCGAGGAATTGAAGACAACCGGCGCCAACTCTCTTACGCCTTACAAGAGCTGCCCCGCTTATTCTTCCTCATTCGGCAGCAAGCAGTCCTCCGTGTTCCTCAAGCGCTTCACCAAGCCCATCGTCGCAAGGCTCAGCGCGCTCGCCCCGGGTTTCGACTTTACCGCTAATGACGTGTACGGCATGATGGAGCTGTGTGGATATGAGTCGGTCATAAGGGGCAGCTCCCCATTTTGCGACTTGGATCTCTTCTCGCCCGATGAGTGGCTGGCCTGGGAGTACACCGCCGACATCATGTACCACTTTAACACCGGCTATGGTAATAGCGCCTCCGGCGTTATTGGGCTCCCCTGGCTCAAAGCCACTGCGGACCTGCTGATGGGGGCCAACGACAGCGCCAACGCCCAGGACCTCTACGTGAGCTTTACGCACCGGGAGCTCCCCCCAACCGTGCTTGTGGCAATGGGTCTCTTCAACAATTCGGAGCCAGCAGGCGGTTGTATCAACGAAACCATGCCATTGGACCAGATCAACCACCGAAGAGCCTGGAAGAGCTCGCACATCATGCCATTTCTGGGCAATATCGCCATTGAGAAGCTAGAATGCAAGGGCAGCTACGGTTTTGAAGACGGCGACTATTATCGTGCGCTCGTGAACAACGCGCCGCAGCAGCTCCCTGGCTGTAATGATGGTCCTGGGACGAGCTGCGCACGATCGAGCTTCGACACATACCTGCAGCGTCGTGTTTCGATGTTTGGCGGCTTCGCAGCGAATTGTGGAGTAGACGACGGCGATTCGCCAGACGTTTTGACCATCTACACTGACCCGGCCATTGGGAACGGAACTCTGGTGGGAAAAAGGTCCGTTTGGGAATAGAGTCAAGGCCCGCGGCGCTCTGGGATTTTCTCTCTCATTTGTGGAAGAAATGCGGGGAGGTGGGTTAATAACGGCGACGAGAGTGAGGGTTGTGGATCGGGGTAATGGGCAACTGGATCGCGGTACGGGTTACGGATACCCGGCCCAAGGCGGGAGAAAGGAGAGAGGCCAAATAATCCATAGAGACTGCCAGGCGGATAAATCGTGGTGGGTTGCGTTTATCTGGCATCGCCACCAGATCATTGCGAGACGAAACCGTGGTGCTCCGAGCGTATGCAATGCCAAGCAGGGATTCAGAGAAAACCGTTCTGCGAAGTAACAAAAAGAGCTGTGGAAATCCTCCCAAGTGCCGGCAGCAAGACAAGAGGTTGGCACATTGCGTGCTTTGACAGCCACCTGAGCGTTGCACCCTGCAGCGGTGAGAAGAGAAATCCTGGGGAAGTGCTTGGCGACGTGCTGCAGGGGGAAAGTGCCCGAACGACCAGCTGGCCGACAGCTGTGCCGGCGCCGAAGAGCGAAGAGGGGTGCTGTGTGGCAGGCACGACGCGGTCGGTCCGGGGGGGCGGCAGGTGGGGGATGATTACCCCAAAGGTTCGTCCAGCATCCGACAGGCCACTCCCCGCAACCCGAGAGAGCTCACCTGCCACGCGAAAAAAGACGGGATCGAATTGACTGGCGACGGCCACGACGTGATCGGGCGTTCGTCCGGAACTCTCGCTATCTCGCTGCAGCACCCAATGGATCGGTCGGAAATCGTTACGGGGACGCCTGCGTCGGAGGCGGCTCGTGACATGCATAAGGACAGCAACAGTCGCAGGGCGGCCGCCTGCCTCGTTTGTCGGCGGTCCAAGATCAAATGCGAAAAGGGTCGAGTTCAGAACGACGACCGCTGCCAGCGCTGCCTCCAGCTGGGCGTCCAATGCGTGCGCCCTGACTTCCACGTCGGCCGGCGCAAAGGCGTCAAGAAGTCAGTATTCCCGCCTCGAACCCCCCCTGCCGGTGTTGCCTATTGCTGACCGTCTGTTGTAGCAAACGTACGGGGCTCGAGAAGGCGCTGCACCAGGTGGAGCAGGCCGTGAGGCGGACGGGGTCCGCCGTACCGGGCATCGAGGCCGCCAAAGTTGTTTCAGAGCTCAAGGCGCTTCTGGGGCCTGGCAGCGATGGGTCCACACCGAGACTAGACCAATCCTCCATGATGGGGCACAATCGGCAAGCCCCCAGCCTCGACATCATACTCCCCGACGCTTCATCCGATGCCGGCGACAGCTCTGCCTCAGAACAGGACGAGATGAGCATCCCGCAGGGCTCTACGCCGTCGCAAGGAGGCCACAATGCAGAAGAGAGTCTCGCTGTCGATGACGCCGAAAATCCCCTGCAGCTTTTGGCCCGAGCATCGGACCTTCATGTGTCACCCAAGTCGGGTAACGAACACGCGGCGAGAGAGGTTACGCCGCATCAGCGGGCCCGCCATAGTAAACAGATCGAAAAGATATCCGAAGTTGAGAAATTCTTCAAGCTGGGCCAGTTCAGTCTTGACACTGGCCCGGACCTCGACCCAATCGACCTCGGCTTGATGACCGTAGAGGAAGCAGATTCCCTCTTTAACTTGTAAGTGACATTGCTCTTCATGTGATGTGTTAGACCGGCACCTACTTACACCGTCAAGCTTCCATCGCAACCTGGCGCACACTCGCTGGGGGTTGGACCCGGCGCTCTACACCGCCGCATTCACGCGCTCGCGCTCCGCCTTTTTGTTCACCTCCATCGCCGCCGCTGCCGCCCTGTATATACAAACCGAGGGAGCGTTATCTCGAAGGTTATCCAACCACTGCAAGTCGTTAGTTAATCGGATCATGATCGACCGATATCGCTCCGTCGAGATTGTACTTGCGTTCATGGTCAATGTCCCGTGGATGTTTCCAGGCAAGCATAGCACCGACGATGAGACTTGCTGGTATGTCTCTATGGCGACGACCATGGCATTAGATCTATCGCTACACAAGATCCTAGTTCCCCTGGCTTCCCTTCGAGACGGCCCTCTCGGGAGCATCGCTCGCGCCGACTGCATCGATCCTAGGGTCGCGCTCTCGCTGGATGGGTATGGTGATGTGGATCCGAGCTCCGAACTGGGCCGGAGGCTGCTTCGTCGGAGGGAGAGGTGTTGGATATCCCTGTTTGTTCTGGAGAGAGGGTACGTTTGCTGTTCCTGCGTGGAAAGTACCTATGCTGATAACGGACTCCAGGATGTGCTTGGCCCGCGGCAGAAGCTACACGGTACCGGTCACACCGATCCTGAAGCGCTGTGATCAATGGCACATGTCAAACATTGCCGATACCATGGACGGTCATCTGGTATCTATGGCCGTCCTTCGGCGAGATTTGGTAAGTCTTCATCCTCAGCGGAGCTTTGACTACGCTAACAGACAGTCATAGGATGACCTTTTTGCCTCCATTCGAGCGATATGTGATGGATCCCGTGAAAACCCGACTGACGGCGCAATGATCGCGCAGTCGTAAGTCTTCCGCGCGGTACTTGGGTACGTGTTTGGCTGACAACCTCAGGATACAAATTACTGTCGACAAGTTCTTTGCTCAGTGGCAGGCAAAATGGGGCATGTCTATCGGCACCGGCCCTCGTAAGTCGCTTAGGTTCGAGATGATAGGTTCCGTGGTTCATAGCTGACCGCACTACAGAACACCGACTGCCGCCTTACGTCCAAATTCTCGTCACACATACCCGCTTGTCGATCTACAGCAGCGTCATCAACCACCCAACAGCACCAACCGAAGTACGGCACTTCTTCCATGCCGCAGGGCTCTCATCGTCCCTGAACGTCATGCGTGCGGCGATACAAGGCGAGGGACAGCTCTCGAGCATGCCCAACAACACAGCGATTATGATCTCATTTGCGGCTTGCTTTGCTCTACGCCTGAGCAGCCAGCTGGCGGGCAACTCGAATCTCGCGCCCAGCGTCCGGACTCTGATCGAGGAGACCGCAGATGTGCTGGAGAGAATCGGCTGCATCACCAAACATCGGAATGGCATGTCGGCCTTGTACGGAAAGTACCTGAAGTATATTGTCAAAAAGGCAGCATCATCGACCGACGGCCCTACACGACCACTATCCAAATCCGACTCACACTCCCACAATCCGGGACCCACCTTTCCACGAACAACACAGTCGGGCTTCGGTCTTCCAGACCCCTTATCTAACCCACCCGTCTCTGGATTCATGGAGCCTCCCATTTGGTCTGAGCCGATCCAGTTTTCGTCCATGTCAGATGACCAAGTCGTCGAAGCGCTGAGCCGGGTCAACAACGAGTTCGATCCCGCTATGAGCATGTACCCGTGGGACGACCCTGCCGCGCTGGACTGGCTCAGCTGGTCTAATCTACCGGAGTTCGGCGTATGAGGAGGCTGGGTATTTAAATGGTTGCCCGAATGGGTGGCGAAGCAGTGAAGTTTACCAGCTCCTGCAGCTTCTCCATAACTACAAAGGTCAAGACAGTATGTGGCCTGGGCTATCAGCGTCAAGTATATAAGAAGGGACAGCTAGGGCGCTCACGTTAATCTCAGCCATGCGGGTGTCCAACCCTTCATCAAAAAAACCGGACCTTCGTTCCGAAGACCTTCGCCGACCACCTGCATCACCTGGAACAGCGTCTGGTTAGCGCCTAGCCCCCAAGGGACGTTGCGTGGACTTACAGTTGACCCCTTTGCGGCACTCTGTATTCTGCTCTTCAGCACGTCAGCCGGCGCACACGCCGTTGTCGCGACAGTTCCCGCGACTAGCGACGCTAAGGCATGTGTTCGGATATCGTCCTTCAACGAAGTACGTGACAGGATGGCGCGTTTCGCTGCCGCATAAGGCGCGATTTGCGAAACATCTACCATCAGTCAGCACCCGCGTCATTCTACCAGGGTGGGAAAACGGTAGGGGCATACTCATCAGAACGCTTCTAGCGATATTCGCAGACATGCCCCTGCCGAAGACTTTAACACCTTCGTCGCGCCCTATCCTGTATAACGCGACAATGGGATTCGGGTACAAGAACCGCTCGGCCGGCGGCTTTGCCCCATCGGCACACATCCGTACTAAAACCACCTCGGCGGGGTTACCGATCATACCGGCCAAGCCGCCCGCGAGGCCGGCACAGGCGATGGTGGATGTTGTCGATGGCTTGTTGCCGCCTGCCTGGAACTGGCGGGACAAGTAGTTGTATAAACCAAAACGTGCGGTTGAGTAGGTGGACTGGCGGAGGATAGAAGCCGACAGGCCAGACCAGAGCGAGGGTATTCCTGGGTTGGGTTAGTGCTTGTCTGTGTTGACTGGAAGAGTTGGCCTGATACGCAGAAAACTAGCACTGGGACATACCATCACGGGCGGCAAATCTATAAAGCGTTGAGAACATGGAGTCTCTGGATCGGAGCACTTGCATCCGACTGTCGCGACGGGTCAGCCCAAGAGCTTAGAGACATCTCAGCGTATCTCAGAAGTGCAAGGTTGGCACTTACTACTTTGTCTGGTCAAGCGGGTGGGCTGGTAGGAAAAGGGGGGAATTAGAATAGTGGAACTCGCTCGGGGCCAAAATCGGACATACTGAAACAGACTGCCATCGAAGCCGCTGCTCCTCTGTGCCATGGATTAGAACATTGAACGCCCTGTATGCATCCCGGTAGATTGCTCACGTACCCAAGCCAGAAGGGCTGCTTGGTACCCTTTTCCCGCCCCATGTTGTCAAGACCGCCAAGCGCGTCTGAGTTCCTCACGATGGAGTTTCTCAGGTGCAAAGGCGTTTATCAGCGAGTAACTCGGGCTCTGGAAATGCGGCGATATCGCAAGTTATACAGCCTGAGTTCGCTGCGCTGCGAAGAACTACCGCGTCCCAACAAAATAGCCGATTGCTCGTACCTGAGCGCCACCTGTCCTGTGGGTGGGCTGGAGGCTACGAGTCTAGGTCGATGGGTATTGCCTCACAACTTGGATCAAGTGAAGCCACGGACGTAGTTCAGACACGGATATGCGAAAGGTGAGGCGCGCAAGTTAGGCAGGTAGGTCAGTAGATCAAGGTAGAGTGGAGCTCGAACGACTTGGGCTCGGGATGTGTTTTACGGCGCGCAGGTAAACAGGTGCAAGCAAGCAAGCGAGGCACGAAGGGGGTGGAGACCCGTTGCTTCGGTGCCGGTTCAGACATGGGACGGACGGGGAATTAGGTGACGGTAGTTCGGAGGTAGATCGACGTGCACTGCAGTTGGAGAGGGACTGGAGGGTTGGAGACAGCCACAGGCTGAGGGCGGATTACTACTACGGCGCGGAGAGCTGAGAAAACCGTGGCTCAACGGGCATCCCGGCGTCGTGACGGCGAGCTGCTGAGGCGTGGGATGCGCAGTGCGTATGTGAGACGAGGCTTCGATCTGTGTGTTCACCGGGTTGGGCTGGTGGGCTGCGATCGCCACGTGGGATTTGTGGATGAATGGTGTGCGCCCGTCGACTTCTGGGCCCGAGACTTTTGTCCTCGGTGCTAAAACTGAAGGCCTGCGGTGCGGTTCGCTAGCGGAATAATCATATCAGTAAGAAGCCCGGCTGCTGATGGCGTTGTTCCAGAAGCCCACCCGAGGGCCGGTCCGTTACTGGTGCGGATAGAGCAGAGAAATGGTTGTCGACTCATCAAGGGGTTGGCTGAGCTAAGCCGTCGTGGCCGACTACCGACGCGCTTGCCGTTGGGGAGACCCCTTGTGACGCGAGAGGCGTCCGATGGTGCGGGGGAGGGGTTGGTGGGGACCAATCCACTTTCGGGCACATTTCTGGAAGCCGATTGATGACAGGGGGCGGTGTCTCGGCCAGCAAGGTGACCCTGGTTCGCTCGCCTGTCCCCTGGACTTGGCTCGGAGAACCGCATTGGCCTCAATTGTAGACGCGCCGGCGATGACTTTCGAGGAGAAAAACTAGAGAGACAAGAACGTCGGCGCCCGTTGCTTGTGGCTGTGATTATTTACTCTGTTTGCTACCGATCGCGCAACCTGCGTACCTACACAACATGGTATCGAAACTCTCCCCGTCGCTCAAGGCGCTCATCAACAAGATTGCTGTGCGCCCTGGCCAGATTCCAGCCCCGCCAGGGATTCAGGAGCTCTACAAGAAGATCAGAGACGAGGCGAGGGAACGCAAATACGGCGACCGCCCATGGCTCATTCTGTCGGTGCGTAGACAGCAGTATTGTTTCCACTGGAGAATTAACTGACGCGCAGTTCCTAGGCCGCCGCGACATTTACGCTGAACTCTCCCGAATCTCTGTGCAAACTCCAACAGATCGCCTTCGAACGTCCCTCCTCCGAGACCGACCTGTCCGCTGCCGAGACGATCCGCGAAGTTGGTCTTAAATGTATCAGCTTCAATGGCATCCCGCGCACGATCAACTGCCTCACAGCCTTCCGCGAGGGAGCGAAGATTAGCGGGTCGACAGGTTTCGAGACGCGGCCGTCGCGCACGTTGACGGCCGAGAACATCGATGCTACCCGCGCGCGGGGGCGGGCTCTCTGGAAGAGTATATACGAGCCCTTCGACGTCAAGCTGGAGACCAAACTGGCGGACGCACACCCAGACCTGCCGGTACACATCTTGGGGAGCCACTACGGGCCACTTCTCGCGAACCCCGAGGGCGATAGGGGTGGTTTGGCCACCGTCGGCCGCAACCTCACCAGCGTTGTGGGAATCGCATGCTTAAGAGCACAGACAGGTGTAGGGCCGCAGGTGCTATCGCATGTCTTTGGCCTGCGGAAAGGTGTCGAGCAGGGGACACACAAGGAGGAGTTCGCGCACGCCCAGGCGGAAGCGGAGGGGATGGAAAGGTTGGCAAGCGACGAAGGGTGCGAGTGGCTTCTGCAAAGCGTGGACGACATTTCCAGCGCCATTGGGCCGAGCTTTGCATACCATGCCCCGGCTGCCGAGGAGCCGACGCCGAAGCTTAACATCCCATCGAAGCTGTGATGTTGAATAAACAAGCCATATGATATATTTACGCTCTAGATTTCCCATACCATTTACCGATCCACTTGTATATACAAACAATAGAATGATGATATGACCATGAACATGCGGCAATAATATCACGCTCCGCTACTCCTTATTAAAGTCTAGAACTACTCCATTGTACCCAAGGGTTCCGCCACCTCGAACGTCGCGTCTGTCTTGGCCTTCACCTCATCCACGCTGATCCCGGGCGCAACTTCGGTCAGGGTAAGAGTGCCACGCTTACGGTCAACCTGGAATACACACTGCGCACGGCTGTCAGCACTTGATGCCTTTCGGGACGGGGAGACAGGGACCTACCAGGTCGGTAATGATGGTGCTTACTACCCGCGCACCAGTCAGGGGCAAGCTACACGTCTGCACCACTTTCGAGGTACCGTCCTTGGCGACGTGCTCGGTAGCCACAACAATCTTGGTGTTGTCGGGGTTCGACACCAGATCCATGGCGCCGCCCATACCCTTGAACACCTTGCCAGGTATCATGTAGTTGGCGAGATCGCCGTTGGCGCTGACCTGGAGCGCGCCGAGGATGGACACGTCGACGTGGCCGCCGCGAATCATGCTGAACGACTCGGAGCTGTCAAACGTTGCGGCTCCGGGCACGAGAGTCACCGTCTCCTTGCCGGCGTTGACAATGTCGCTGCGCCGAACACGAGGTTAGCGGCTGCACCACGGACAGATGTTGCCCAAAGAAGAGCACCTGACTTACGGATCAACCTCGTCGGGCAGCGGATAGCCGCCCATGCCAAGAATGCCGTTCTCGGATTGGATCCAGACTTGCTCCCCGGGAGGCAGGAACGACGGTGCAAGTGTGGGGATACCTGTTTGAACACCGGTCAGTCACTTTTCTTTTGCTAGCTCCCATCCCTTGTGGCATGTTCCTATTGCGCAATATTCGGGGGTTTGGAGGTATTCTCACCAACTCCAAGATTCACATAGGAGCCATGCTTTAACTCCTTCGCGGCCCGCCTGGCGATCCTGTTCCTCCGCGCCTGCGCTTCCGATTTGGCCACGGTTGCATCCTTCCCATTGCCTTCGGCTCTCGTCTTCACGATTTCGATATGGGAGGCTTCAGTGGCCGGAACGATACGGTCGATGTAGATTCCGGGTAGATCGACGTCGTTGGGATCAATCTCGCCAACCTCGACGATATTCTCCGCTTCCACAATGGAAATTCGGGCTGCCTTGGCCATCATTGGCCCGAAAGACTTTGTTGTGTAGCGAAACACGCAGTTGCCCGCCTTGTCGACCTTCCACGCCCGCAGGATAGCCACATCGCCGTGCAGCGCTGTCTCCATCAGGAAGGGTCTCCCGCCAAATATCCTTGTCTCACGAGGCTTTCCATACTCGACTACATTACCGTCGGCGTCGTAACGCACGGGAATTGCGCCTTCTTGCACCAGCGTGTCTACCACGGTGTCAGTCCAGTTGCTCACATGTGATTTTGCAGGCCTCAACTCACGGCCACCGGTTGGGGTGAAGAATGCGGGGATGCCGCTTCCCGCCGCCCTTATCCTCTCCGCGAGGGTTCCCTGGGGACACAGCTCTACAGCAATCTTGCCGGTGAGATACTGTCGCTCCAGTGTCTTGTTTGCGCCCAGATACGACATGATCATGCGGTTGACCTGACCATTCTCGGTGAGCAGAGCTAGGCCTCCGCGCCCCTCAGCGCCTGCATTGTTGGAAACAGCTGTGAGAGAGTGCAAAGACTTAGGCCCCCTTTTCCGGATTGCTGCAATTAAGGTCGCTTTTGGGAACAATTTGGTTTAGCAGGATCCCGTTTCGCACGCGGTTCGAGGACCTACACGCAATGCCGCACAGCCCAAATCCAGAACTCAAGAGAACTGAACCGCTCGGGATATCGGCGACCGCTTCATCAGCGTTCCTGTACAGTTTGGACCCTCGTTTGACGGTTGGGGTGGCCACCGATCTCCAATGGCCGGTTTGTGAGAAGCTCCTACTGCCGCCAGCATTCCATCTTTGTCCCGACGAAATGCCGCGACACCTCAGTCCACCGGATGCAGCCCAGTGCAGCGTTCTCGCTGGCGCAACTGTCACAGGCGCTGCCTGGCGGAGGATACGCGAAACGGTAGCCATTGTTAGAAAGTCAATGACGGATCTGCGACAACAACCTCGACAGGATCTCGAGCTTCGCTACCGGAACAAATACGAGCGACTTTCGAGAAGAAACCCCAAAAGTCGCCCGCCGGTTGCTCATCTACAAACCGAGGGCGCCGGAGCGAGCGACGAAGTCACTTTGGGGCCCTCGGCTCCGGCGACCAGATCTTCGCCCGACGGAACCCCCTGAGGGGGCACCCCAACTGACGCTGTGGATCTTGGTTCTGAGGGCGGCTAGCCTCAATAGGGAACACTCCCGACGCCCCTCTGCACTGGAGATCGCTAACTTGGCCAATCTTGAACGCTAGAGCGCTGGTCAGGCACTGCAACCAAGATTTGTCGACGCCTCCATCGAGACACCACGCGACCTCATTGCGTCCCCGGATTCCCCGCACGCACCAGATGGACGAAGCGGCGCCCCACCAGTGGCCTGACCAACACCCTCGCTGCAGTGATGCGCTGAATGAGACACGCATCTGAGCAATAGGAATAATGATGGAAAATCGTATTGACGGGCTCTGTACTTCGTACGGCAAGCCCGACGTCACAACAGTGAGGCTCATTGAAGCACCAAGGGCCAAGCGTTGGAGATCCGCGCTCAGTCAGCCCCATGAGCTGATAAGGCTGCAACTCGGTGTAAAGTCGCAGATGTACTAACAACATATGTAATCGGGCACGGGAATAAGTGAAGTACTCATGTCTTACCCTCGCGAATTGTGTTGGCCGCCGGGGCAGGACATTGCGACGCGGTGAGACAGCGCATCGGCGCCCATCCGCGATCGCCATCACATCCTTTTCTGGAATCGGGGCTCATATTTACTTCCATGTTTTCCCCTTCATCCGTAGACTATCTCGAGAGCTTCTACCCGAAAGTTTTGTTTCTTAACACTTGCATTTTTCTCGCCGGAAGTTTCCGGGATTTGTGAAACATGGCACAGAAGAGAGATTCCGAGTTTGAGAAGGGGGAGAGCGAGGGGACAGCTGACAAGGTCGAAGATGTTGGCGGAAAGGATGTGGTGGCCCTCACACGGCGGGTCCTGTGGAAGACGGATACGCGGTAGGTCTAGGCATTCGCTTTTCCTAATTGTACTTTCATTGTTGTCTCGCAAACTCTTATTCTCAAAAACCTTCTTTTTAGGTGTCATGTCACAAATGCTAATTCGTATGGTCTCAGCATTCTGCCAGTCTTAGCACTGCTCTTCCTCTGCTCGTTTCTCGACCGAACGAATGTCGGCAATGCAAAGATTATTGGGCTCGAAGAAGACTTGAAAATCAGCAACCTGCAGTATAACCAGGGCCTGGCGGTGTTCTATGCTACGTACATTGCAAGGTAGCTCGACCCTTCTACTTGCATTCTTGGGAAATGCTGACGCAGCTGGTGGTGAAGTGAGCTCCCAAGCAATCTTGTACTCAAGAAACTTACACCGAAGATATGGCTTCCGCTCTTGACCGTGGTCTGGGGTATCATCACGATGTGCCTTGGGTTCGTGAGGAACTTCGGAAGCTTCTTTGCCGTACGGGCGTTGCTGGGTATTGCTGAAGGTGGCTTGCTACCGGGAATGGTTTTGTACCTGTCGGGGCTCTACACGAGGCAGGAGATGGCGCTGAGAATCGGAATATTCTATACGGCGGCGTCGCTCTCTGGTGCCTTTGGTGGTGAGTGAAGTTTGAAATCTTTCAGAACGCTCTTTTCTTTTTACAGGAAATGCTGATTACGAAGTTACTAGGTCTTCTGGCTCGGGGTCTCTCGGCGATTGCGCCAAGAGGAGGGCTGGAGGGTTGGAGGTGGATCTTTATCATTGAAGGCCTGATTGCAAGTTCGCCGTTGATCTGATATGTGAGAGGGGCCGTACTGACTAGCTTCCAGACCGTTGTTGCCGGAATTATCGCATATGTTCTTCTTCCGACGAACATTCTCACAGCATCCTTTTTGACTGAAGAAGAGAAGAAGTTTGCCACAGACCGGCTTCAGGGGAAGATTCGGTCTGGCTCTGGCTCTCCTGATCGTTTCGAGTATGACTGCCTATCCTACCCGAGAGTTGATGCATAAATCTGACGTGATCATAGCCCGATTCATGAGCGGGATGAGAAGTTCAAGTGGTCTGAAGTCACTCGTGGTATTTTCAACTTGCAGGTTTGGTTTACTGCCACTGCGTACTTCGGGATCTTGTCCGGGCTGTATAGCTTTGGTCTATTTGTAAGGTTTCCGCTTACCAACATCGGTCTCAAGAGGACTCTACTGATTCTGAAACAGCTTCCGACAATCATCAATGATCTCAAGATTACAAGCGACCCCAACCAGAGCCAGCTGTGGTCGGTCATACCGTATGCTGTCGCCACTCCGGTCACAGGTGTGTTGTGCTGACGTCCCGTGTCTTTCGTCGCTAATGAGATTAGTCTTCATCGCGTTTCTGTCGGACCGCATGAAGTTCCGCGGAGTCATGATGCTATTCACCTTGCCCGTCGCCATCGTCGGCTACGCAGTCATTGCAAATGTTGCATCTCCCCATGTTCGCTTCGGTATGACATGCATCATGGCCATCGGCATGTACAGCAGCGTGCCTTGTGTTCTTGTGTGGAACTCCAACAACTCAGCTGGACACTACAAGCGGGCGACAACATCAGCGCTTCAACTTGCCATTGCTAATTGTGGAGGATTCGTCGCTAGTGAGTATCGTATCCCCTGTTTTAGATTGCGAAATCTAATCCAGATTGTAGCATTTGTGTATCCCAATACTGATGGCCCACTGTATCATCGGGGTCACACAATCATCCTCGGGCTGCTGGTGTATTCTTGGTTCGCGTAAGTTGAGCCCCTAACTCGACTTATTTCTAAATAAAATGCTCACAGGTGACAGTATTTTGGCAAATGTGCTTTGGTGCATGAAGATCAACAGAGACAAGACCAACGGGAAGTATGATGAGTATAGTGGAAGTGGTGATGACAGAGATCCGGCGTTCAAGATGATTATGTAAATACGAAGGCTTGGGCCAAAAGAAAGCGTCTCTCTTCTCCGCGCGAAAACATGTCGTCGAAATCCTCACATAGTCCTATACCGAAACAGCAAGGCCTGGGTTAACCAAATTACAGGCCTCGGCGGCATTGTAAAAGGGCTTTTCGGAGCGCAGGAAGGCCTTTTAAGAACGCAGGTAGGCCCTTTCGAAATGGGAGATAGCCTGCGATAGGCAAAACCAGGGCGGTTTCAGCAGTGAGAAAGCCTCTTTCGTACTGGCTGAGGGGACCCTTTCTTTTGGCCCGAGCCTTCGTACTTGGGCTAAACCATCCAGACAGCATGATGGGTTTCAATGCAGGATTGCTTTACGGTTACTGGGTTACTGGGTTTTCACTGGGAACCATTTATGTTCAGTTATCGCTCTCAGCAACGATCAGGAGACTCATTATAAACTCTTAATTGTATCTTAATTGTATCTACTTATTCATTACCTAGCGAAGAAGCTGGCATGCTCCTGGTCCTCGCGGTTCCACAGGCCACCTCTACCTATACTTCGTACCCAATAGCCTTTACTACTGGCCACCACAGGCTCTTACACAGCCTACCGCAACCCCAAACCCCTCGTATCAACCGCCACCACCTTCGCACCCTCGATTATTTGCGCCTTGTAGCCGCCAAAAGTAACAACATACAACACGCACCTA
>Ga0247758_1001184_pt1 | contig 20596 bp, 19 predicted proteins | sample UWRJL156409C4_FD_180950 | JGI IMG/M metagenome (GOLD analysis project Ga0247758, IMG submission 180950) | Plant litter microbial communities from Arlington Agricultural Research Station in Wisconsin, United States - UWRJ-L156-409C-4 | ecosystem: Environmental > Terrestrial > Plant litter >...
CGCCGGCACGCGCTCGCGCTGTTCGGCGTGGTCGCGGTGCTCTGGACAGCCTGGGGGCTCGACGTGTACCTGGTCAACGCCTCACCGCATTGGGGCCAGCGCGAAACGATCCTCGCCTACTACGCCGCGCGCAAAGGCCCTGAAGAGCCATTCGTCGCCTACCAAATGAACTGGAAGGGCGAAAACTTCTACACCGGTAATCGCGTGCCCGCGTTCGTCTCCAGCGGCTCCAAGTTCAAGACCTGGATCAGTGAACAAAAGAAGAAGGGCACCAAAGTGATGTTCTTCACCACCGAACACACGCGCATCGCCTCGCTCAAGAGCGAACTCGGCCCGGTAAAGGACTTCAAAGTCATCACCGACCGCAGCTTGAACAACAAATTCACGGTGGCCCGCGCAGTGTTCTAGCGCTCCCCTCCATTTTTGGGAGCGATCGCGCCCCCGCATCGCACCTCGCAGCCAGTCCGAGTTCCCGCACCTCGACGCCGAAGGCTGAGTGCGATGCGACGCAGCTGGTGACCATCAAAAATCAAATCCACTGGCTTCGCGGGCTGACGGCGAAGGCCGCGACCAATCTCTCGACGTTGCAAGCAGAAGAGCGTTGGCGGCTTCGTCAGCTGTATCCGACGCCGTTCAACCGTCTGCTGGGATCCGCGCTCAGTGGCGCCGAACGCGGGGCGGCCGAACGGCGCGTCCACTGGCACTCGAGCGGGCTGTCCGATAGCCCAATGCGGCGACGAATCTTCGTACCCGCGGTACGAGCCGGTGAAGCTCGATTGCTGGCAGACGTGGACTTCCCTTATCCTGGGCAGCAGCCATGCAAATGCCCCCGTACGGCTACCCGGTAGCGCCGACCCCGCAGCAGGTTTCAGCGAACGATCAGAGCAGTCTGAATTCGCTGGCCCTCTTTCACTTCGTGTATGCCGCGCTGATCGGGCTGGCAGGCTGCATGATGTTGGCCGGAGTGCTGTTCGGGTATGGCTTGGTCTCATCGGCGAGTCACCTTCACGGCCGTGGCATCCTGGCGGGGGGCGTATTCATGATCGTGCTGGTCATCTTGGCGCTCGTGTTTTTCCTGAAGGCGTTCCTCGTCTTCTATTCGGGCGTCAGTTTGCGGCGCGCAAAGAACAAGACTCTGAGCCAGATCGTGGCCTGTCTCTGTTGCTTGAACTTTCCGATGGGCACCGTGCTGGGCGTGTTCACTTTGGTCACGCTCGGTCGTCCCTCGGTCGCCGCGCTCTATCAATACACCTCAATGGGCGAACTGCGCTCTTGAGCGATGGAGCGCGACGCACAAGATCGCAATACGGCAAGTACGCCAATTACCGTCGCATTCGCAGCCTCGCCAGCTACGTGCTGATCTCGCAGGCTCTCCGTCGCGGACGTTTACGGTAATCCGCTCGCCGGCTGATCGATCGGCAAAAAGCCGGGCATCTCCTCGATGCGCTCGATCCACGAGCGGACCGCAGGGTACGGGTAGAGACTGAAGCCTCCCTGATCGGCGCAGTGCACGTACGCGAACAGCGCGATGTCTGCAATGCTGTAGCCTTCATCGGTCAGGAACAGGTAGTCGTGCAGACGCACTTCCAGCAAACGCAACGCGCGATTGCCCTGGCGGTGCCAGGCTTCGAACTCCTCCGGCCGCGTGGGCACCGCATCCGGGAAGGTACGGCGAAAGCGGGCGCGGCCGATCACCGGCGCCACGTTGCTCTGTTCGAAGCCGAGCCATTCGAGCACCCGCGTGCGGGCGAGCTTTGCTTCCGGCAAGAAGCGCGTGCCCTCCGCCAGGTGCATCAAGATCGCGCTCGACTCACGCAAGCAGGTGCCATCGGGCAGCTCGAGCGCGGGCACTTGACCGGCAGGGTTCTTCTGCAGGAACCAGGGCTGCTTCGTTTCGCCCGCGATGATGTCGACGGAGCGGGTTTCGTACTCGAGACCCAGCTGACTGAGCAGCAGCCGGACCTTGTAACAATTGCCGGAAAATAGGTAATCGTACAGGATCAGCTGGTCGCTCATGGGCTAAGCCCTGCTCTCGTAGTCGACCATGCGTACGCCGCGCTTGGCCTTCTCGGCTTCGGTGGCGACGCGCAGCTTCTCGTACAGGGCCACGACGTCGGTCTTGATCTCTCGGACGTGCAGCTCCGGCGTGGATTTGTCGAACGTCTTGAGCAGCAAATTACCGGTGCCCATCACGCGCTGCAGAAACGGGCGGTCCACGGTGTAGTCGGCGATTCGATACAGGTCGATTTGCTCGAGGCGCTTGGAGAGCACGCCGGTCTCGACCACGATCCGGCGCGTGGTCACGCGGTATAGCTTCGAGCCGCGGTGCCACCAGCGCGGGATGAGCCACAGGCCGAGCGTGAGGATCGCGAGCAGCAAGACCGAGACGCTGGGCACGAGCGCGCGACGACCCTCGAACAGGACGATCTCGTCCGAGTGGTCGTTGTCCGCGCCCGAAACCACGGCTCGCTCCGCCTCGCTTGGCGCGTTCACGCTTGAAGCAGCCGCTTCAGCTCTTCTTTGATGATCGTCTCGGCAAGCGTGGGCACCACTTCCCAGACCACTTGCTCGACCACCTCCCGCGACAGTGAAAGCACGGCTTCCACCTGCGAGTTGCTCAAGCCGAGGCCGCCCAGCTTGCCCGCAAAATCGGCCGGCAAAGCGGCGGGCGCCGCCGCAGCGGTAGGCGCTGACTTGGCGGCAGGCGCCGCAGCAACCGGCGACGAGCCGACTTCGATCGAAGGAGCGCTGGTGATGGTCGGCCGCACGTTGGCGATCGGCTGCACGGGCGCAACGGGGGCGGGAGCCGGCGACGCTGGAATGACCGGGCTCGGCGTCGAGCCGTAAGCCAGCGTTTGCACCCGCGGACGACCGACGCCCACATCCGCCACCTTCGCGGCGGCCGACGGCATGACGACGGGCGCGGGCGCGACCGCGCTCATCACGGGCGCACTGGCCGCACGGCGAGCGATGGTGGTGACCTTCTCCAGCAGCTGCTGGGTGTCGAACGGCTTGTCGACGAAGTCATCTGCGCCGACCGCGCTGCCGCGGGCGCGATCATAAGGTTGCTGCTTGCTCGACAGCATCACCACGGCGATGTTGGGCGAAGCCGCTTTGATCTTTTGGCAGAGCTCGTAGCCGGCCGAATTGTCGAGGCCGGCGTCGACCAAGGCAACCTGTGGGTTCTCCCCGAGTTTGCCTAAAGCCTCGTCCGCGCTTTCGCAGAGAACGGTCCGAAAATCTTCGCCCGCGAAGGTGATTTCAAGCACCTTGCGCATGGTCTTGCTGTCATCGACAGCCAACAACGTGGTGGTCACGGAGTCCTCCGGTGTGACGTATGGACGAAACCGGATCATCGGGTTCCACCCAAAAACTGTCAAGGATTTCGCCAAGCTTGCCGCCTGGGCGCATATATAAGTCGCGTTTTGTGGCGTTTAGCGCGCCCATTTCAAGATCCGCCCCTGGCGGCATTCGTCAGCGGAGCATGAACCATTCGACGTCGGGCGTGAGCTCGAGGTGAAAATGGTTCTTGTGGGCCGGATTGTAGTTGGGCGTGAGGATGCTGTTGAACACGCGCGCCTGCGAGGCCGCGCACACCAAATCGTGGAGTTCGCGAGCCTCGGGGCAGTCCGGGCTCGGAGGACGCGCCGCGGGGCTGCACTGCTCGGCACCGAGCTGGCCGTGAAAGTGTTCGAGCACGTTGAGCACTTCGCCGTTGTCTTTTCGGAGTTCGCGAACGTCGATGGCGAGCGCGCCCTGGTGGCGGCGCCCCCACTCCGTCATCGGCCAACTCTTGGCCGGCGGGCGCCAAGCCGAGAACATCCGAACCTCGGCGATCGAGTGGGAGCGCAGGACCTCGCTGAAGTCGTCGAGCGAGAGCACCAGCCGACAATCGAAGATTTCCCAGGGCACACTGTCCCGTTCGCGGTCCGGAAAATCGGTGCGATAGAGCACGCCCCCGACCTTGCCGGTCAGGCGGATCGGGATCTTCACGCCGCGCTTGGGTTCCTCGCGTGAGTACGGAATATGCCTTTCGTCCAAGAGCGCGAAACAGGCGGACGGTGTGAGCTGCCCGTATTGAGCCGCGCGGGACCCCGGAGAGTGGCTGAGCGGAATCGGTTTGCCGCGCTGGACGCCGTGCGAGCTGTGATGGCGCGCCTTGGCCTTCGGCTTCGGCTTCGGCTTGGACGGATGCGTCGAAGTCGCGCCGAGCAGCAGCATGCCGAGGGCGGCGGTGACTGACCAAGGCAGGCTCACCACCGGAGCCTGACCCGAAGCCGGCGAAAGGGCCAAATCTAGGCCCAAGTCAGGTCCAGAATTGGGGAAGGGCGTCACAATTTGACGAACTCGGTGAAAAAGCCAAGGATCTCCAGAGCGATGTCCGTCAACCCGCCCCTCAGCAAGCGAGCCCGCTCGGTGCTGTACGCGGTCGTGACCGAATTCATCGCCACCGCGGAGCCCGTGGGCAGCCGCACCCTCACCCGCAAATACGGCTTCTCCCTGTCGGCCGCGACGATCCGGAACGAGCTAGCGGACCTGGAAGACTCGGGCTACCTCGCCCAACCGCACACCTCCGCCGGGCGCGTGCCGACCGAAGCCGCGTACCGCATCTTCGTGGATGCGTTGATGCAAGTGCGCGAGCTATCGCAGGTTGACGCTGCGCGCATCAAAGATCGCTTCGCCGATTTGACCGCGGACTCCGATATCTTGCGCGAAACCGGCAAGCTTTTGTCGGATTTGAGCGGCGCACCCGCGGTGCTGGTTCGTGCACGCACCGAAACGCGCACGTTGCTCACCCTGCGCTTCATCCCCACGCGCCCCTTCGAGCTCTTGAGCGTGATGGTGTTCTCCGACGGCACCGTCGAAAACCGCTTCATTCACGTGGAGAAGCCCGTCAGTGAGCACGAGCTCGAGCGCGTGCACAACATGCTGAACGAGGTGGTGAAGGGCCGCACGCTGGCGTCTATTCGTGAGTATTTCGTGAGTCATGTCACGAACCAAGCCGACGAGATCGAGAGCCTGCGGCAGCTCGGGTTGTCCTTGGTGCGCGCCGCGACGGACAACGCCACGCGCGGCGTCGACGTGGTCATTCAAGGGCAATCGCGGCTCTTGGAGAGCCCCGAGTTCGGCAACGTGGAGCGCGTCCGCGAGCTCTTGTTCGCGCTCGAAGACCGCGAGCGCTTGCTGACGCTACTCGACCGTACGTTGGCCTCGACCCACGTGAACGTGTTCCTCGGTGAAGAGACCGAAGCCATGGTCGGCTTCCCGGTCAGCCTGGTGGCTGCGCCTTACCACGAGGAAGGCGGCGAGGCGGGCGGCGCGGTCGGCGTGATTGGCCCTACGCGCATGGATTATCCGTTCGTGGTGCCGTTGGTCGGCGCGACCGCGCACGCCATGAGCGCCGTGATTGCGCGGCTTCGCCAATCCAAAGGCGAGTAACAGCGCGCGAGTGACAGCGCGCCTGAGCCCTCCTATCATGGCGGGTTATGGCTACCAGTTCGCCCATCGACCAAGCGCTGACGTTCGCCGAAGCTTCCATGCACGAAGCCGCCCTGCGCTACAGCGCGGCACTGCTCGAGCTGGATCCGCGCGCTGCACTGCGCTTGTTCCTCGCCGCCTGGATGCTGGGCGCGCTCGGCGAGCAAGAGGCGGCCAAGCGCGGTCTCAGCGTGGCCGTCGAGCGCGCGGTGGATTCCGGCAATCTGCCCTTGTCGGTGACCGCGGCCCGCAAGCTGCGTGAATTCGGCGGCGACGGCGAGGCTGCGTTGTCGGCAATCGCCAAGGCTTTCGCCAAAGGCTCCGCGCGTTTGCTCGACAAGCGCGGCGCGCCACCCAACCTGCCCGGTGTCGGCGCCGGCTTCACGCCGCTCCCCGATTCACTCTCGGGTAAGGACCTACTGGAAAAAGCGACGGCGATCGTCGACATCGCCGTCGAAGCGTTCAAGACGGACCGCATCGAAGGCGATGCGCCCAAGCTCTCGCCGCAGATCTTGTTCTCGTCACTCGACGAGAAAGACTTGTACGCCATGATCGAGATCTTGGACGTGCGCGTCGTGCCGCGCGGCGGCGTGTTGGTCGAAGAGGGCAGCACCGGTGACGAAGCGTTCTTCGTGGCTCGCGGCGAGCTCGATGTGCAGAAAGCCGCGAGTAAGCCGGACGCCCCCCCGATCGCCCTCGCTCGCTTGGGCAGCGGCACTTTGTTCGGGGAAATGGCGTTGCTTTCGCGCGCGCCGCGCACCGCCACGGTGCGCGCGGCGGTGCCCTGCGTGGTGTTGGTCGCGAAGAAGTCCGACCTCGACCGCGTAGTGGCGATTGCACCCGGCGTGGGCCGCAGGTTTGCCGAGTTCTGTCGGCGGCGGATGCTCGAGAACCTGCTCCGCACCAACTTCATTTTGCGCGCCGCCAGCCCCGCCGAGCGGCCCGCGCTGATCGAGCGTTTTGCGATTCGCTCGTTCGAGGCCGGCGACAAGATCATCACGCAGGGCGCGCAGGCCGAGGGTCTGCACTTGATCGCACTGGGCGAGGTCGCCGTCGTGCACCAAGACGAGAAAGACGGCAGCTCCACGATCGTGACCAAGCTCGGCCCGGGTGAGGTCGTGGGTGAAGTGGCGGTCGTCTTGCGACGGCCCGCGATCGCGGACGTGGTCGCGCACCATCCCACGGTCACGCTGTTCTTGCCGCGTGAGCGACTGATGGAGCTGGTCAAGGGACACCCGAAGGTCTTCACCGACCTGTACGAGCTATCCGTGAAGCGCGACGAAGAGACCAGCCAAATGGCCGCGGAAGAAGCCACCGAGAGTGACGATTTCGTGATCATCTGAGCTGGCCGAGGCGAGGCGAGCGGGCACGAGCATCACCAGCGCGTGAGCCACTGCGCGCCAAAGCCGCGGCCATCGAGCGGCGAAACCAGCACTACGCCCGGCACACCGAGCACCTCGGAAAAGCTCTTGCCGATACTGCCGCCGATCGCTTCGCCGAGCAGCGCGCCGGACACGATGTCCGAGCCCCAGTGATGATCGCCGAGCCACATCCCGCCCGCGACGCCAATCGCCAACGGATAGCCGAGGTACGAGACGACACCGAGCTCTGGATTCGATGCGCGAAACGCGGCCGCGGCGGCGAACATCACCGCGGTGTGCCCGCTCGGCCAAGCGCCGACCCCGCGCTGGAAGGGCGCGTAGTCGTACGCGCGCTCTGGGTGCTCGAGGCGATCGGGAGCGTTCGGATCACTGCCCCCGTTGGGCCATTGGCGGCCGACGCCGATCTTCAAAAGACCGACCACACCGTAGGTCAACACACCGGCCTGCAAGATCGGCACGAGCACGCGCTGCGCGGCGCATGAGCCCGTCGCCAGGCTGACTCCGTAACCAATCAGCACCCCGGTGCCGAGCACGTATGGCGTCCACACGCTGACCGGTTCGAGCCTCGGTTTGCCGAACAGGTCGCGCTGCGCCACCAAGCGCAGCTGATGATCGGCGCCCGTCGGCGAGAGCACGAGTGGCGTCAGTACGGCCACGGTAGTCAGCGCGAGCGGCAGCGGGCGCGCGAAGTTCTTGGCGCTGCTGCCGAGGCGCGACCACGGTTTCGTCTCCGAGCAAGACGGGTCGGCCTGTGCGGTGCTGACCGTGCTCAGCAGCGCGAGCGCGACGCCCAGCCCGAACACGGGGCCCGAACGCCCTCGGTGACCACGGTAGCGACCGGCAAATCGCATGTTCCAGCCGGCAGTATGTCTGGCTTCCAGACGATTTCCGCAGCTTTCCCGCCGCTAGTACCGGCCCATGCTTGACCGGGCCCGAACCGAACGCTAAGCCGGGACCCCATGAAGAGCTCGTTTCGGTTCCTTAGTGTCGTGGTGTCCGCAGTCGCAGTGCTGCTCGGCAGCGCGCAGGCCCACGCTCAATCCAAAATCGCCGTCGTCGATACGCAGCGCGCGATCATGGAAACCGAGGATGGGCTCCGCGCTCAAGCCACGCTCAAGAAAGTCTTCGACAACAAGCAGCGCGAGCTCGACAAGAAGCAGGAAGATCTGCAGAAGGAGCGCGAAGACATCGAGAAGCAACGCGATGTCTTGAGCAAGACCGCGCTCGCCAAGCGCGTCGATAAGTGGCAGCGCGAAATGATGGCGCTGCAGGGCGTGTTCGTCGACTACAACAAAGAGCTGCAGAAGAAGCAGGGCGAACTCACGCAGCCCATCGTGCAGAAGATCATGGGCGCGATTCGCCGCTTGGCCACCCAAGACGGCCTGGATCTGGTGCTCGACAAGCAGGCCGCTCCCTACGTGCGCAGTGACTTGGACGTGACCGATCGCATCATCACCCTGTACAACCAGGGTTCGGGCGACGAAGGCAAAGCGCCCGCCAAGAAGGAAGGCGCTGCCACCGGCCCCGCGCCGGCTCCTTTGGCGCTGCCGAACGCAACGCCGCCGGGCGCTCTGGCGCCAGCTCCCGCCAAAAAGTAAGTCGAGCGCAGAGCTCGGGCGCTTGCGGCGGGGTCCTGGATCAATGGCTACGAATCCACGAAAAAGCGTCAAACTCGAGATCGGCAAGATCCTCGAGATCTTGCCGCATCGCTATCCGTTCGTGCTCGTGGATCGCGTCACGGACATCGTCGCAGGCGAGAGCATTCGCGGTCACAAGATGGTGAGCGCGAACGAACCTTGGTGTCAGGGTCACTTTCCCGATCGGCCGATCATGCCCGGCGTCTTGATCATCGAAGCGCTGGCGCAGATCGGCGGCATCCTGGCGTACGCCTCGGAGCCGTTCGATGCCTCGACCAGCCTGATGTATTTCCTGGGCATCGATAAAGCCAAGTTCCGTCACACGGTCACGCCCGGCGATCGCCTGGATTTGTACGTCGAAGTGATTCAGCACCGCTCGAATACCTGGAAGTTGCGCGGCGAAGCCACCGTCGAGGGCACCCTGTGCGCTCAAGGCGAGCTGCTGGCGTCGATCGTCGACCGCGACGGCTGAGCGCGCGACGACCGAGCGCGCGACAACGTACCGCAGCACCGCCTCGAACGACCGGTGATATGCACACGGCGCATGCCGACGCGCCGTCGATCGTTCGCACTCACGATTCTGAGTTTTGCCCTGCTCACCGGGTGCGTGGGCGCACCGGATGACGTAGCCATGCTGGACGGCGAGCGCTCGCTCTCGCGAGACTCCGAGCATGGGCTCGTCGAAGCTTCGGTATCACTGGAGAGCCCCAAAATCAGCCGCGGCCCCAATGATTTCGCGATCACCCTACGCGCACTCGCAGACGCGTCCGCGCCTACATTGATGAGCGTGGACGCGTCGATGGCCGCGCACGGGCATCGCGCCAGCGCGGCAAACATCGTCAGTGACGGGCAGACCTTCCACGCGCTCGATCTCGATCTGTTCATGAGCGGGCGTTGGCAGATCGTCCTGGGCGTCGAACTCGACGCTTCGTCCGATCAGGTCGAATTCGCGCTCGACGTGCCATGAGTCGAATTGCTTGCTGTTTGTTCACGGCGGTCATGCTCTGGACAATCCGCGGAGAGGCATGCTCGTGTAGTGGGCAGGGGCCAGCGAGCGCGTTGACGCGACCGGATCAAACTTGGGGCGTGCGCCTTTCCGAGCGGCTGGTGCTCGGTCAGGGTGCCTTCAACGCGCACGGCCGATACCAAGCCTTCGCCCCCAACGAGTACGATCGCAGCACGGAGTATGCGTTGCTCGCGGCCTATCGCCTCCATCACACGGAGCTATCGGCGGTCGCCGGCTACGGCGCGCGCGACGCGGCGCTGTCCAACGTGTTCGAGCGCAACCTGGGCTTCAGCGACACCCTGCTCCGCTTACGCCAGGAGGCGATTGAAGAGCCTGAACCTTGGCAGAGTGGTGTCTACCCCTCGCTCGCCATGCTGGCCACGCTGCGCCTGCCCACGGCCGAAGCCGAGGGCCTCGCCCCGCGCGGCCTCGGAACCACTGAATTTGCGCTGGGCGTGAGTCTGGAGCGCTCGTTCGCGCGCCTGTTTCGCGCGGGCCTATTCGCGGAAATCGCCGGTCGCCTGCAGGACACCAACCAGGGCTTTACCCGCCAACTCGGCCCGCGCGCGAGCGCCGAGTTCACGCTCGCCTATTTCGCGACCCCTGATCTGGTGCTCAGCGCGCTACTCAGCACGCGCTGGGAGGGCAACGTGACCGTGCAGCGGCGCCAACAATCCGGAACCGCCCAACGCTTGACCGAAATCGGCGCGGCCATCTCGTTCCAGCCTTGGTCGAGCCCACTGCGCGCTGGTTTCGCCGAACGCTATGCGCCCACCATCGACGGTCTCAGCGCCAACACGCTGGCCGCGCTGAGCAGCGAATTCTGGATCGGCTACGTGCGCTAGCGGGCACTGCCCGATGTTACGAGTCCTGACCAGTCATGCGATACTTTGGTCGGTAGTGTTCGCGCGTTGTCATCTGCCGGGCAGCGACAGAACCACTGACACTCACGAAGTATCGAGCAACTCCCGCACGCAGGTCGCGGCACGGGGCTTGCTCCCAGTGGCGCGATGTCTCACGAAATAAGCAGTTCCCGCCGCCTCTTCGTCAGCACCGCCGCGATGGCTTTCGCCGTCGGAAATCAGGGAATTCTCTCCGCTGGCTGCTCCAGCGCCGCCCGCGCTGCCCAGACCGACACGCCAGGCAAACAGGCATCTTTTGCGCCACTCAAACGGCTCGATGCAGGCCTACTCAACGTTGGCTACGCCGAGGACGGTCCAGCCGATGGCCCAGTGGTCATCCTGCTGCACGGCTGGCCATACGACATTCATACCTACGTAGACGTTGCGCCACTATTGGCCGCCAAGGGTTATCGAGTGATCGTGCCTTATGCCCGGGGTTATGGTCCGACACGATTTCTGTCCGACAGCACGCTGCGAAACGCTCAGCCATCGGCGCTAGCCCTCGATCTCATCGCCTTGATGGATGCGCTCGGGATCGAGAGAGCCACCCTGGCCGGCTGCGATTGGGGCGCGCGAACCGCCAACATCGTCGCCGCTTTGTGGCCAGAACGTTGCAAAGCTCTGGTATCGGTCAGCGGCTATCTGATCGGCAATCGCGACGCGGGGCAGAAACCGCTCGCGCCCGAGGCCGAGCTCCAGTGGTGGTATCAGTTCTACTTCGCGACCGAGCGTGGTCGATTGGGGTACGACGCCAATCGGCGAGAGTTTGCCAAGCTGATCTGGCGACTCGCATCACCGAAATGGACTTTCGACCAGGCCACGTTCGAGCGCAGCGCTGCGTCCTTCGACAACCCAGACCACGTGCAGATCGTCATTCACAACTATCGCTGGCGCCTGGCCTTGGCGGACGGTGACCCCGCGCTCGATGGGTACGAGAAACGCCTCGCAGCCGGCCCCACCATCACGGTGCCGACGATCACCCTCGAAGGGGACGCCAACGGCGCGCCGCATCCAGCCCCCGCCGCCTACCGCGAGAAATTCTCAGGCCCCTACGCGCATCGAACCCTGAGCGGCGGCATCGGCCACAATCTGCCGCAAGAGGCCCCCCAAGCATTCGCGCGCGCCATCCTCGACGTAAACGCCGCCTGAAACGCCGCGCACGCTCGTGCGTAAAGGGGGGCGATCGCGATCCCGCATCGCAACTCGCGTACTGCTGGGTTCCGCACTCTGACGCCGAAGGCTGAGCCGGCCGCGATGCGCCTCGTGACCATCAAAATTCTTGCGGAAAATTCCGCCTTTAAAAGAGATCGCATTCACCAATTGCATCGATGGCCATGTCCAAACTCGATTAGACGTCGCGCAGAGAAGCTGCGAGTCTCCTGCTAACAACACGCGGGAGGCTCAGTGTTCCATAGCCGTCAGTGGTCAATGAATTGGTCGTGCAACCATTGGCTGATCGCCGGCATCGCGCTGCTCGGCTGCTCGGGTCGCGCGCAAAGCACTTGCGACAGCAACGACCAATGCACGCCGCCAGGCAGCCACTCGGCCACTGGCGGCGCGGCGGGCAATGGGTCGGACGACGGAATGAGCGGCAGTCGAGCGAGCGGCGCGGCGGGCAAAGCCGGAAGCGCAGGCAAAGCGACACCCGTCATGAATGACGGTCGCACCGATAGCCAAACCGCAAGTAGAGCCGGGAACACTTCCAGCGGCGCGAGCAATTTGGCGAACAGCGGAGCATCGACGGGCGGAGCATCGACGGGCGGAGCATCGACGGGCGGAGCATCGACGGGCGGAGCATCGACGGGCGGGACGACCAGCAACGGTGGCGGAGCCCCGGCCGGCGGTAGCGCTGGCGCTCGCGTTGGCGGAGGTGGCACGAGCAACGCTGGCGCAAGCGGTGCGAGCGCGTCAAGCGGTGACGTGTGCGACAGTCCGTACTGCAAATTCGGCACTGATTCGAGCGACGGCGCGGCTGCGGTGGCAGTGGACAGCAGTGGCAACATCTACGTCGCTGGGAATACGAATGGCGCGCTCGCTTCCCCGAACGCGGGCGCCACAGACGTCTTCGTGCGCAAGCTGGATGCAAAGGGAGCCACGCTCTGGACACGCCAGTTTGGCAGCTCGAGCGACGACTTTGCGAGCAGCATCGTCGTCGACAGCGCAGGCAACGTGTACGTCGGCGGAGACACCTACGGCGCGCTCTCAGGCACGAACGCCGGCTCGTGCGATAGCTTCCTGCGCAAATTCGACGCGAGCGGCGCCACGCTCTGGACACGCCAGTTCGGCAGCCCAGGCCCTGAGCAGCTCGGCGCATTGGCACTCGACACCAGCGGACAAATCTACGCCGCAGGCTCCACCTACCCCACTGGCAACCAGTCTTCGGGTGACCCGTTCGTACGCAAGTTCGACGCCAGCGGCAGCACGCTATGGGCCCAGCAGTTCGGCGGCGCCGACGAAGACGAAGCGGAGGCCGTAGCCGTCGACGCGAGCGGCAACGTGTACGTCGCAGGTTGGACCTACGACCTCATCCCCGACTCGAAGCTGGGCTCGTGGGACGCGTTCGTGCGCAAATTGGACGCGAGCGGCGCCGCCCAATGGACCCGCGTATTCGGCACCGCCAACGCAGATGTGATCGCGGTCGCCGCCGTGGACGGGCAAGGCAACCTATACGTCGTCGGCAGCACCAGTAGCGGCCTGGCCGGCCCGAGCTTCGGCTCCGAAGACGCCTTCATCCGCAAGTTCGACACGAACGGCGCCACGCTTTGGACTCGCCAAATCGGAAGCTCGGACTACGACTATGGCGTAGGCCTCGGCATCGACGGCACCAACAACGTCTACGTCGTTGGCTCCACCAGCGGCGCCTTCGTAGGCACCAACGCCGGCGCCCAAGACGCCTACGTACGCAAGCTCGATGCAAGCGGCAGTACACTCTGGACCAAGCAGTTCGGCACCGCTAGCGACGAAGCCGCCCGCGGCGCAACCGTCGACGCCAGCGGCGCCGTCTACGTCGTTGGCTATCAGGGCGATTCGGTGACTGGGGACGCGTTTTTGCTTCGCGTCTCCGCGCAATCGCCGTAACTCACAGCAGCACGTCCGCCGTCCGCCCGCGATGGACCAGGGCCCAAAACGCGGTCTTGGACGGTCACGATCAACAGCGGTTGGTCTACACCGTCCGTCAACGCCAAGACGTTTGCCCGTTGCATCATTTGCGTGCGCATGGAAGTGCTCATCTTGCTCAGAAAATTGGAAGCGGCTCGACCCGACCCCAATGTTCTCCCGACACCTCGATTTCGAGCTCAGGTGTGCCATTCTGCACCGAGAAATCGAAAACGAGCTTGTCCCGCAGATCTGAGGTTAGAAGCACTACTATCCCCTCTCGGTTGACGTTGAAGTCGAACGCGAGATTGAATTCCAACAGCGGGATCGGGCGCGCTACTCCGCAGACGTTAGAGAGCGCGGTCCAAACATACACGGGTAGCGGCCGGCTTTAGTCAAGGCGCCGCACGAGTTCCACTACCGGATTCGCTCGTCGGTCGTGGAAGCGAATCAAACCTCTCCAGGCAGGATATAGAGCCATCTCGCTCGAGCGGACCCGAATGGCTTCCGCCTCATCCAAAGTCATCAATTCCTCGGGGCCTACGGAACGCCCTAAGAGGTCCTCCAGCTCAGTCAGGTGACGACTCAGGTGTTTTCTCGCGTCCAGCCATTTCCGGTCGTGGTTCATTGATACTCTGCCTTGGACTCATCATTCGTCAGTTTCGGTCTTCCGTACTGATTATTTCGCACCTCGAGTCGTACAGCCCGGGCGCCATCAGGCGCTTGCCTTGCCCCTGAAACGGCTGAGCGAGCTCGGACGATGGCGGCGCTACGCCACCCGGCTCGCTCGCAGCGATCGTTTTGCCGAACGCCGTGTAGCTGTAGCCGCCCTGCTCGCCGCTCCACGTGCTCGGAGACGCGTCACCGTGTAAGCGGCGCACATTGCCGACTGCGTCGACTTCGTAATAGAGCAGCGCGCCTTGCTGCGCGATCCAAAGCGGTTGGTCTACGCCGTCGTAGCCTACGTGTGGGGCTGCCCCGCCGTGATGCGGCGCGGTGCGGCCTGGCGTGCTCGCTTCGCTGCGCGCGCCAGGGGCCCCCTTACGCCGGCTGCGCCGGACGTGGGGGCCCAGCGGCTGCGCTCGCCGTCCTTGATGGGTGCTCGCTCCGCACCGTGAGCGCGGCTCCGCGGTGCTTTGGTTCGCGCTCGCTCCTTTCTCCGGCTGGCGGCCGGACTACGAATCTAAACAAATACCCGCCTTTTCAAACGGAACGCCCCCGGCTAGCAAGCACTAATCCATCGTCGGCGATCTGAGCTTATCGCCGTCCGATTCCGGATCACGGTCGTCTTCTCTGGCGCGAAAGAGCAAACCTTCCCGGTTAGCGTACTACGAGCTTGTGAAGCAGATCGGTAGAGAGGAATACATCTAGCGACGCCTCTCGGTCATCAAAGCCTCCCGCGGCGCGGATTCGAATCTCGTCGCTGTCCTGCACTGGTTCGATCACAGCGGTCCAATCCAATGCGAGCTCTCCCTTTGGGAAAGAGTTCGCCACGAACGAGCGAACGCGGGCTTCCGCCAAGTTCAATTCAGGCGACACCAACAAGCAACTCCCACTGTGGGTTCTCGCGTAGTCCGCCGCATCAAACAAGTCCGATGCAGTGATCTCAGCTAGGCCAGCAAAGCGCGTGCCTTGCTTGCCGCCAATCTCGACGCTGGGCGAACGAGGAGCGCCCGTCGGGAGCCAGCCCATTCCTTCACTTCCCCAGATGCCACTGCGGCGGTCGAGCGCGTTGTATTGAACCGAGCAAGCTGTCGCGGCGAAGAGGATCCGTCGGTGGCTCCGAAGGGAGGCCCGCCACTCCGAAAAAAGTACCTCGAGACGCTCGACGCAAGCATTCAGAACCGTTCTCAGCGATACTGATAAGCTATCGCGGCAACCAATTATCGACACAGCAGCGACGTTGGGAGAGCGGACGAACCGGAACCCGCTCGCCTGCGCAGATTCGCATATCTCTATCCGAATACTAGTAGTCATAGTGATTTCCTGCCGGGTCGTTAAAATGAGGCCCGCGATTCTGTGGGTTGCCCTCGCCGAAGAAGTGCCCTTCGGCATCATCTCTGATGATGATCTCCTTACCGTTAGGGTCTTTGAAAGTGTACTGCTTTCCCGGCTGTGGATTCCCGCGTCGGTCCAGATTGGGCCCCGTACTCTCTGGCTGTTGCGAGGTCGGGATTCCATTTTGTCGCTTGGCCTCATTGAATTTGTCGCTTGGCCTCATTGAACGCCCCGGAACGACCAGCATTTTCCGGGCTCAGGCTCGGAGGGGGGGCATCTTTATCCTTGCATTCCCTTTCCTTGTTCGTGGACCTCGCAATGGCCGCCGCATTCTGTCTCTGGGCCTCAGCGGACTCCCAGACGTTGAGCACCTCGAGCCCGATTAGCGCGGTCTCCCCCGCCGCCACGAGCGCAGGCACTTTGCTCGCCACGGCTGCGCTCGCGACATACGGTAACGCGTCCTCGACGTAACCCGCGAAGCGCAAGAACGCAGCGTCACCATCGCGCCCACTCGGATCGCGATACTTGAACGGATTCTGCCCCGGCCAAGACCACAGCGTGCCGCTCCGCGTAAGGAACACGTACTCATCCGGCTGCAGGAACGCACCCAGGTCCGCACTCCAAACGCGCGCCCTCGAGTCGTACAGACCGGGCCATCAGGCGCTTGCCTTGCCACTGAAACGGTTGTGTTAGCTCTGGCGATGGCGGAGCCACGCCGCCCAATTCGCTCGCCGCGATCGTCTTCCCGAACGCCGTGTAGCTGTAGCCGCCCTGCTCGCCGCTCCACGTGCTCGGGGAGGCATCACCGTGTAGACGGCGCACGTTGCCGACGGCGTCGACTTCGTAATACAGCAGCGCGCCTTGCTGCGCGATCCAAAGCGGTTGGTCTACGCCGTCGTAGCCGACGTGTGGGGCTGCCCCGCCGTGATGCGGCGCGGTGCGGCCTGGCGTGCTCGCTTCGCTGCGCGCGCCAGGGGCCCCCTTACGCCGGCTGCGCCGGACGTGGGGGCCCAACGTGGCGATGTCCGACTTTTCACATAGAGGCTGCGGCGGCGCGCAACGTGCTGCATGACCGCAGACACAGGAACCTGCCTGCCCAGTACGCGCTGATATCTTTCATCCACATTGAGGCTGATGCCGGGCGGCAAGACTGCCTCCGCGGAGTAGTACTCAGCTCGGAGTTCGAACCGCTGCGCAATCAGTCATCCGGAAGCACGTAGATTCGCATTCGCTGCTCCCGGGGTAGAAAAACTGATCACCCAAAAATCAGCGCTGGTGAGTTTCAAGCCAATCCTTCGCAGAACCTGCAGCAATCAAATAGTCGTGGTGATTTGCACAAAGCACATAGGAAAGACGGTCATCTGTGACATAGAACTCAAAGCCCGAACACCGTGCGAGGACGTTGGTGAGTTCGGCACCGTCATCGAACTCGAAGACAGTTCGTTCTAACCTTGACGGCACCAACAAGAGACACGCTTGGCCGGACGTGAATTCCGAAGCCAAGCGCCAGGCTTCCACGCCACAATAGCCAAAACTACTCGACAACCCTTCCCATAACTCACCGCCCTTGCCGACCTCGCCGAATCGAAGGCGAAGCTCAGACAGCAGAACTGACGAATCACGGTTCAGAGCGGCGCGGGCGCGGGCGCCAGTCGCTTGAATTGCCGAAGCGAGTTCTTCTCGAATTTGACCCATCAGCTACCTATTGTACGGGACTTCATCGACTAGAATATGTCCTCGTACGGCGCCGCCTGATGAACGGGACCCCGGAGTCTGCCATCCCACATGAGGCGTACCAGGACCGTAGTTTTCGTGCCCAAGATCCACGTTAACTTCAGCCCCCCCGGGCGCCCGCCATTCCGTCGGGAACGATTTACCGTTCGCATCATGCCCCCATTTGGTGACCTCGAAGTCTTCGCGCGGCACACTAGTTCGTCCAAACGCTTCATCTAGCGCGTCCTGAAGGTTTTTGCCCCCGCCGCGCCAGTCGAGATCGTTCGGCCCCGGCCGCCATCCATTCTTTTCTCCAGGATCATCGCACTCCTTGTTGTCGCCTGAACCTTTCGCGATTGCTTTGGCGTTCTGTCTTTGCGCCTCAGCCGACTCCCAGACACTGAGCACGTTGAGCCCGATTAGCGCGGTCTCCCCCGCCGCCACGAGCGCAGGCACTTTGCTCGCCACGGCTGCGCTCGCGACATACGGAAGCGCGTCCTCGACGTAACCCGCGAAGCGCAAGAACGCAGCGTCACCATCGCGCCCACTCGGATCGCGCCACCTGAACGGATTCTGCCCCGGCCAAGACCACAGCGTGCCGCTCCGCGTAAGGAACACGTACTCATCCGGCTGCAAGAACGCACCCAGGTCCGCACTCCAAACGCGCGCCCTCGAGTCGTACAGCCCGGGCGCCATCAAGCGTTTGCCTTGCCACTGAAACGGCTGGGCGAGCTCGGACGATGGCGGCGCTACGCCGCCCGGCGAGCTCGCAGCGATCGTTTTGCCGAACGCCGTGTAGCTGTAGCCGCCCTGCTCGCCGCTCCACACGCTCGGAGACGCGTCACCGTGTAGGCGGCGCACATTGCCGACTGCGTCGACTTCGTAATAGAGCAGCGCGCCTTGCTGCGCGATCCACAACGGTTGGTCTACGCCGTCGTAGCCGACGTGGAACGCTGTGTTCGCGAGATCAGGGTCGTCCGGGGGTGCGTTGTTTGTGTGGGGGGTTGTGACTACGCCGACGATTGAGCTCGAGAGGTCGCGGTATACGAGTGTTTCGTCTTTCGTGGGTCGGGCGTCGTTCGGGGGGCCTGAGTGGATGTCCGTGAGGCGTTGGAGGGCGTCGTAGATGAAGGTTTGTTTGGTGTTTGTGCTGGTATTGGTGAGGGTTTGGAGGGTGTGTTCGAATTTGAAGTATTGGAAGGTTTGGCCGTTGAAGGCCGTGACGCGGCCGCCGCCGTCGAGGTCGATGGGTTGGCCGGCGTAGCTCGCGGGAATGCCGGCGCTGGCTTTGCCGCCGCCGCTGAGGCGGGGGCGTTGATCGTCGACGATCACGCCGTCGTAGACGGAGAAGGCGCCGAGGGCGTTGTAGGCGTAGGTTTCGGTGTGCGCGGGGGTGGTGGCGGTTGGCGGGACGTAGCGGCGCACTTCCGTCACGCGGTCCAGGGTGTCGTAGCTGATTTCTCGGCGCATATCCGGGTCAGTCAGGACTTTCGGATTGCCGACGGAGTCGTATTGCGCGGTGTAGCAGTGGTCGGGGGTGCCGTCGGTGTACTGGTAGCAGCGTGAGGTGAGTCGGCCGAGGGCGTCGAAGAGTTGAACGCGTTGGTGGCCGTCTGGAAAGACGAGCAGCACATTGCGGCCCACGGCGTCGTAGCTGTACTGAGCGGTTCCGGTGACGAGTGGTAGTGAGCGTGTGCTGACTAGGCCCCGCGCGTCGTACTGAAACGTCTCGCCGGTGCGCATGCTGTCGTTGGTGTAAAGGCCACAGCGTTTTTGAGTCGATCCTTGAGGAGCACCGCACTGCTTGGTGGCGGAGCACTGCGGATCGCTAGCCGTAGCGCACGGAGCGCCTTCGAATTTGAAATTCCAGGTAGGCGTCGCAAGCTCAGTCGACGAGATTTTGCCGTTTGGCTGATAGCCGATGCTGCTCGATGCGAGGGCGCCGAAGGTCACGCCCGTCAGTCGTCCGGCAGTGTCGCGCGCAATCTGCAAGGGGGGCATCGGGAACGAGCTGATGCCCCCGAGGAACTGGCCGTCGGCGCTCGTCAGGTCGAAATCGGCGTTGCGATTCAGGTGCGCGCTCCAGAACCGATTCCCAACGTATGCGTCGTTGGTTTCCTTGACCGAGGTCAAGCCGAAGGGGCTCACCGTGTCGTAGCTTTCGTTGACGAACGGAATCACGCCGCTGTTGATCGGGCCCGGGACGGTCGAATCGAAGGGCAAGCCGAGCCCGGATCGATCCGCTCGCGTGTCGACGCGATTGAGCGAGTCCATCGCAAGCCATTGCGAGGACTGGAAGGTCGCGTCGCGGTAGAGTGCGACGTGGGAGTGGTCGTTGCCGGGTCGAAATCCGTTCGTGCCGACTTGGTACTGCCCGTCCGCAAGCGGAGCAGTCAGGTTCACGGGGGCGGGTGTCCCTGTTTGGCTCTGCGCGTAGAGGGTGGGGCCGGACCAGCTAGCGGAGGTCGGACGCGAATAGCTGAAGGTGCCGACGCGGCCGACCGGGTCGGTAATCGAAGCTTGGCGGCCGAGTTGATCGTAGGTGAAAGTCGTGGGGCGGTCGGCTCGGTCGATGATCGCGACGAGATCGCGCTGCGCGTTGTGGTCGTATGTCTCAGTTTCTCCGAGCGGGGTCGTCGTGAGTTGGAGATCGCCGTCCGCATCGTAGGTCATCGCCCACTTTTGGTCGGGCGCGAGATCAGGCGTAGCGATGGACGTCACTCGATCCCCGTTCGAGCAGCTGCAGCCCGCAGTTTGGTAGCCGAGCGTGGTGACGTGGTCCTCGGCGTCGGTGATCGAGGTCACGCGACCAGCTGGGTCGTAGCCGTAGTGTAGCGTCGTTGCGCCGTCCCCGACCGTGAGCGCGTTTCCAGCGGCGTCGTGGGTGGCGCTCATCGAGCGCCCTACGGCATCGACCGCGTTGCTGACGAGCCCGAACGAATCGTAGCTCAGCGTCGTCGCGATACCGTGTGAGGTCACCGTCGTCGGTTGACCGTCTTGCGGGCGTCGTCGATCAGCCTTCCACTAAACGCCGACGCCGTTGTGGGAGGGTTTCCTTGCCTCTGATCGACGATTGTATCCGCGCTCCATCCAGGCCGTCCGCGTCGTCGTCGCTCGGAAGCGGTCGATCCCGTCACTCCGGTTCCGGTGCATGGCCCTGGAGCAGACGGTGAGCGCTGAAGTCAATGCCGACCTGAGCTTCGAGGCGATGCAGGCCGCTCTTGGACGCCGAAGGCTGGGCCGGTCGCGTTCGGCCTCGGCTAGGTGGCCCCGGGGGATTGCTCCCCCAGGGCTCCCACGGACCCGGACGTGCGGATTTCCCGCATCCGGTTCGTCAGTTCATGGTTTCACTGAGAGATAGACCGAGTGCACAACACGAGCGGT
>Ga0247758_1001185_pt1 | contig 20587 bp, 25 predicted proteins | sample UWRJL156409C4_FD_180950 | JGI IMG/M metagenome (GOLD analysis project Ga0247758, IMG submission 180950) | Plant litter microbial communities from Arlington Agricultural Research Station in Wisconsin, United States - UWRJ-L156-409C-4 | ecosystem: Environmental > Terrestrial > Plant litter >...
ATCGTAGGCGCTGGCGCTAGGGTGGTCTTCTACATATCTAAATGGAGAAAGATAAATCATACGGCGATAATCTCTCAATACCTTATCCGTTGGCTTTTTGTCGACTCGGGAGCCGTCTATCCCCTCCGTACAATTCTCCGAGCCCTTCTCTTTCCCCCGGCGAAAGAACTCCTTAGGGCTCTTCTTTCTCGGCATCGTAAAAGCGGGTACAGTATAAGGCTACTAAAAGGGATATTGAAAAAGGGAATGCGATATAGAAAAGTAAGGAAGAAGGGAGACACGTGTCACAGGCTTCGCCTGTTCCTTATAGTCACGTGTCGATAGTCAGGTGCCGGAAGTCATGTGCCCAGAAGGGGCCCCGCGCAGCGCCTCCAGAGCTTACCTCTGGAGCGGCCTTCGCCCACAGACTTCCGACTCCCTCGCAGAACAACGAATATCCTACCACACCCCTACCCATGCGCACACACGCGCCGTGATAATACGAGTACGAGTACGAGGAGCAATAACACGGGGACAAGAAGGTCAAAGTTGTACGGTAGGCAGTAGGACTGGTCGATCTACCTCTTTATGGTCAGGAGAATAGTAGTCGTACGGTAGGCAGGCATAATTACTACAACGTAGAGTCTCAAAACGGAGAGTGAAAACGTTAGCCCTAAACCCATTTATTGCCTACATTTTGAAGGCTGCGTTTATTTTGTTGGGATGGGGGGTCCTATTCTGGGACCTCCTATCTTTGGAGGAAGGCCCAAAATCGGTCCCCATATCGCGTAAACTTGCCAATTTTCATGGCAAGGTGAGCATTGGGTGAGTTATGGTGAGCTGAAGCTGAGCCGAGGGTGAAGCGAGCCTGATTTGAAGCTAACTATTTTTGGGCGGGATCCACTTATTTTTAGTCTGAGACTACCTAAGTAAGATAGGACTGAGAGGCCGAGAGAGGATTTGAAGACAGTGCAATAGCTTTGGTTTCTGTCGCCGCCGGCGTATTGTAGGTAGACACTCACTGAGCAGGACAAGATAAGATATTGGACCTGCCGTGCCCAACGATAAAGGAGTGGCGTGAGGCAGAAAATGTAAGTGAATGTGACAGAACGTTGCTGGGGAACCATGCTTCTCCTTCCCCACATGGCCGTAACCCCCCTGACACCTCAAGCCGTAAGCATCGCCCCAACAGGGGATTATACCGCGCTTGATTGCCTCTCCCACGACAGGGCTCATGTCAGCGAAGATCTGAACTTTCTTCAAGCGAAAACCCTGCGGGCTCTCGGAGTCCTTGGCAATCACAATGATGAATGCCCCGGTGAAGCCGCTGATTTGTAGGGCCTTTGGGCGGATTGTTGGGCATCTTGCGGGAGGGGGTTGGTGCTGGCTAGGGTTGCGATATGGGCGAGCATAACGGTGGAGGTGATGGATTTCTTTTTCTCTTGTTATTTTGTTCTTTTGTTAGATTGTTATTTCGACAGGATATGGTGCTTTTTATTGGTTACGTATTGATGATTCGAAGATGGTGAGAACGCATCCAGTGCGGTAACCCCGTTTTTTTTATAGTAAGCCCCGTGGCGAGGCAGTCTCCTTCGTATCACAAGGGGGAGATAGCTTCAACAAAAAGCTGCCGACACGTGGGGATTCATGAAGCATGTTTGGCTGAACTATCATGTAGAATATTCGCTTATTCATAAAACGCTCAGCCCCCGAAACCGGGCCCGGTGACCAGCGAGTCCGAGATGCTACGCTACCTCATGCCTAACCAGTGCCATCCAAATAGTATCAAGAACAATCCAAACCCTCGCTGTGGTATGCTCCCTGGACCGGGCCGGAAGCCTCCCAGGCCAGTAACAACCGCCCCTAAAATAAACACATACCCTACCTACTGCCCCCTTGTCCCAGAGTCGGCGCAGCGCTGGGGCTGCCTGTCTTGCCGTTTGCTTCATGTGCTTCGCGATCATCGCTTTCGCTTCCTCGCCTTCAGTTTCTCCCCTCGTCTCTTTGCCTCGGCGTCCCTTGCCTCCTTTGCTTCCTGTTCCTTCTTTGCCACCTCTGCTTCGTGTGCTGCTACTGCCTCTGCAGTAATGCGCTCCAAGTGCCTCACCCTGGTTTTCTCAGCCGCCTCGAACGACGTGTGGAACGTTTCGAATTTCAACACCATATCCGGATGATCAGGGTCTGGCCCTTCAACCGGCCACGTGTCCTGGCCACTCGTCCAGCGGTACAGCTGCCGACGGATTGCCTACACCGCCAACTCGCTATTGTAGTCGTAAATACGATCTAGTTCGGCGTAGTCAAAGGCGAGGATGGCCTCTTTGAGGTGATATCGAAGCTTCTCGAGATCGGTGTAGGGCACGCCAAGGGGGTTCGGCTCTGGGATGGTGTTGATCTTGACGTAGCTCATGCCGAGTGCGATGCCAGCCATGTCGGTAAGTTCGTACTGGAAGGGGAGGGTATCGCCGTCATCCTCGACAATGTGGAGCGTCATGTACGCAGTGTGGCCCTTCTTGCGGTTTTTCGGAACGTTGGAGGTGTTCTGCCAGTGGCGGGCGGAGCCAGTGTCAGCAAGCGGGTACCTGGAGGCAGGAGAGGGGGTTCTGCCACGAGTACTCACCGGGAGAGGCGCATTCATCTTGATCACTCCACAGGGGAGCATGGACTGGTTGCGGTGGCGCAGTGGCAGCTCCGGGGGCGTGGGAGGAACATAGTTGAGGGAGGTCCATCCGGAGCGGAAAACGAGTTCCCAAAGGCTTCCAGTTCTGTCTCTCACTGGTTTATTCTTTTTGATGCGCTTTATTATGTGGGGAAGAGGGGTGTTGGTTTCGGCGTGGGCCACAAGGCGGTCGTAAAAGGCGTTAAGGAGTTTGACTTGCGGTTTCAGGAGGTCTACGAGCGAGAAAACGATCGTGTCGTTTTCTACAGCGGGAGGGACATATGATGCGTCGGATGGGGCGGCCATGGTTGCGACGATTGCTTTGATTTGGTACTTCGTATGATATTCAAGAATGGCTGTGATCTTGACCCGGGCTTGGGAGGGATTGGTAGTTGGCTGAATCCAGGAGAACGAAGTTAAGAGAACTGGTGGAGGAAATCTTGGTTGCTGGAATGGCCCGGGAGAAAGCGTCCTTGGGCATGGGCTTCTGCCAGCGGTAGCTGAAGCCTAGCATATCATGGGCAGGAGCAGAGGAAGGGTGAGCCAGGGCAAGTGCGCTTGCAGACGCGCTGGTGCCAAGAATCACGCACCTGACAGGAAACCTGCCACAAAATTGCCCAGTAATGAGAGAAGATTGAGGAGCGCATTCATCAATGAGCAAAAGGTTTATCTGCGCCTTGCAGTGTGGTTGAGCTTTATTGCCGTTTAGTTTGGTGGCATGTCTGGAAGTCTTTTCATAGCAGCTCTTCGAGGCCCGGAGCCACCGTACGGCCTCAAAGCTCAGCTTAGTGGTTCCGGCTGGAATCCGACCGCCCCAATGGTTACTGATGTCGCGCACTACTTGTCTCTTCGCGTCGTCCAGACAGACGAGGCGTCAGGGAGGCGAGCACTTGATTCACGAGGTACTTCTGTTAAGAACCCCTGTTGCGGCTAGTTGATCTCTACAACAGACAACTTGAAAATGGTAGTCGGTTACCTAGGTTGGCACGGCTTAGGTATTTAAGTAGGGTAGTGATCTCCTGATATGCAAACGATGCTGATGTAGTCTGGAATCATTGCGGCATTTGGTTATTGTCGCGGTTGTGATGGATCGGCAAGAAACTACTATCGCTGGTGACTGAATCCATTGCCAGTACGGTTCTATGAAGATCTTGGAAAGTAGAGGTACATGCTCTGGTGCATAGCCCAATGAGGGCCGGTGGGAACACAGCAGTCTCACACTATCAAGGGAAATAATAAAGAAAATTGACAATAACGTATTTGTGACCAGTTCTGGAGTCAATATTTGAAGTTCGAAATGCGCCCGTTGCCCAGGACCAAGCATCGAACAGCATCGGAACCCAAAAGGATCGTCCAGCCGGCACAGGAAAGTACAGGATGTCGTGCCGCACTCCCCTTTGGCTTAACGTATGCAGCACCCTTTGATGATGCCAGCCATCAGGAAAACTTGCCTGTTTTCGCTGAGTGGGACTTTCTGTAGTGTCGGTTCATGTTTTCTCTGCGTCCGCCCCGGAAAGTCTTTAGACAACCGGGGTACGAACAGGGAACCGTGTCTCCTCTTTGGTGGCGGCGATGCCGATTCAGCTCAGATCGCGTGCTGAAGCGGCGGTTACAGCCATCATCAGGACATGAGATTGGCTTATTGTGGCAACGTTCGTGCTGCCTATATTATTTGTCAGTGGGAAGACGATGGGAAATACAGGAGAAGATGCGAACCTAAGCCTGCGGCGGTTCGGCCAGGTGGTGTCACATGTGCTGCACACATGTGAGTCACCTGAAGCTGTATCACCCGTCTCAGCCGGGGGTTGTTGGCCAGGTGATGTTGAGCTGCCATCGGACGGCGAGCTCTGAGTGTTCTCGCTGGCGGTCTCGGCATCCGCTGGGGCTACATCGGCACACCACGGGCCAGGTGAGTTCTGGGGGACCCGTGCGGTCGGGCCTTGGGCTCTGAGATCGGGGCTAGTTACGGAGAGGGAATCCAAGGGTTGGCTTGTCAAATCCAGAAACGCAAAGTCGTCAGCCGAGTTAGTGGAGGAAGGTGCACCCATATCCAGGGGAGCCTGCTGAAAGGACATCCCAGCCAGTGGGTCAGAGCAGAACGACTCGGGCAAATTGCCAAGTGTACCCAAGCCTGAAAACGGAATGTTGGGTGTGCTCTGGCTGAGAAACGGGAGGCGAACTGGCTGAAGGGCGGAAAGGTAGCTTGGGTCAGCCATCACCACTACGGGAACGAGCCTTTGCGACTGTAGGGGCTGAGAGAATGGCCCGCAGAGGTCGTTGGTAAAGATGCTGTGTTGCAAACCAGGCGAGACGAGTGATACGAGGTTGGTTTCGGGACCAAATCCTTGGAGGTAGCTGGAAACAGAGCCCTGGAAGTTGGGTGCAAGGCTTCCGAATCCACTACCCCACCCCTGATCAAAGTGGTTCAAGCTGAGAGATCCCACGAAACTGCTGCATGGCGCATGGCTGGATGGGTATTCCAAGGGTCCTGGAAGCAAGGAAACACCACCATCGAGCGCAAACTCCAAGTAGTCTGTTCGGGGATCTTCTCCGTCAGGATCACTGAGACATCGTTGCGAAATGTGAGGATCTGCGGGGGCACGGGACGCCCCCGCGGGTGTGCGTCAATCGAGGCGGCTGGCCTGAAGTTGCCGTTGAGTCAGTTTGGATGGTAGCCTGTTCTCGGGAAGATTGGCTCACCTGCGCGACACCGGCGCTTCGCTTTGCTGGATTCCGGCTCCGAAGGAGCCTACCTCAGAGAGGATTCACCTTGAAGATGGTGGGATTTCTGACCGCGTCGGGGCCCCGCGAGGATAAATACTTTTCTTTCCGGCCAAGAGGCCACACCGGTGCCCTGCGTCAGCTCTGTGATGGAGGGGATGTGCCTCCCACTCTCGGCCCTAATTGGTCTCTTGGAATGGTGCCTCGCTGCCTTTTTACCGCCAAGGCCCAATCGACGCGGTCTTGTCAACGGATTTCCTGCAGGTCATCCGTCTCCGGCTGTTCGATTGGCGTGGAATATGTAAAGGAGGCAGGAGCAAGTAGCTCGCGAACGCCCGGCATTGGTGACCCCATGCACACTGGCACTGGCACTGCAGTGGCAGAAAATGGAAACGCGTTGGAGGAAGCAACGGACGGGAAGGAGCATGTTGCTGCCTCCCGCCACTTACCCTTGGTATCAACCCTCCCGTCATTCGCGTGTGGCAAGTTGGCGGCGCCGATGCTGGAGCTGGCGCCCAGCATAATTCCCACATTGAATGGATGAGGTGCACCTAGATATCCCAGCCGGTTTTCTAGATCCAAGCCCCTACAGATCGCTGCCCGGGTATCTGCCCACAGGTAGGGGCATCGTGAATGAACCTTGCATAATGTTGAGCAACGGGCCTTCCTCAGGTCCAGGTTACACTAGAATTAGGGTTAGGGTAGATGGTTTGTGCCGTGGTTGTCCACGATATTGGGCGCCACGACGGCCACCCTCCAGATTAGAAGAATCAAGCAACCATCAAGACCATTTTTCAATAAGCCGTGTCAGTCATCAGCCACCACACGAAGGCAACCCCAGCAATATTGTTCAATTCAATTCGCATAGGATTGACCAATTAGCGATAGCCGCTCAGCTGTAGCCCCCAACACCGCGCTGTCTTCAACGCCTACGTCGATGCCCCACCGGCCAATACCACTTCTATCTCGACACAGAGGTTTCACCGGGGCGGTTTTGGACGGACCTCCCGTTTTTTACATGCAGAGGCACCAGCAATATCCAGAGTGTGAGCTATAGCACCAGATGGTCCGTGGCCTGCACCAAGACTAGCAACGGTCTTTCGCTTAAACAGTGCCGTGTGGACATCTTCCTGTCCCTTGTTAGATGGCACCATGCGACTCTTGTGCGTGCGGGGGCATTCCTAAGCTCTTTTCTCTCTAAGCGGCCTGTAAGTCCCGGCCGTGCGCGTCGGCGGATGCGGCGATGAATGTGCCTAGGTGCTAGCACTTTGAACATTCCCTGCGTAGCCAAATTTGTGAGCGGGGAATTGACACCTGCTTTAAATCGCCAGGTTATGCTTGCTACTTTTTGCCACTTGAGAATCCCGACAGATTCGGTTGAGCTTGGGGGGTTTGGTCAATGTCATGTTTCAACGTCGTTGCCGCAGCAAGTGAGTAACTTTGATGCCGAAACGATACCGGTGTGGGTGTGGAGCCAGAGGATTCGCTACCGACTCAATTCAGATGGATGTGGACAGACGCCTTGACATTTTTCTGTGACTGATTGGAGCGCCATGTTATAAAATTCTAGCATCCGGGCTAGCAGCGGGCCGCGCATCGGTGAAAACCGGAATGTCGTTGCAGAATGGCGGTTTCCCTGAAACCCCGGATGTGACCAGGAGTGGAGCCGACTTCTCGGACCAACGGGTGTCTCTTGGGCCCACTAGCAGTATCCATTAGGTACTTCACCGACCGTGGTCGCCCTTTTCAACTTCTTGGCTTCAGCTTCACCTTGATGGTCAGTCCACTCGCGCTACGCTCAGACACGCCAAGGGACCGCGATCAGACTAGTGGACATGTCGCCCATGTCATGTGGCTTACCCGGCCGATCGTCCCAATCGGTGGAGTGTCAAGCGAGTGGCAGCCAAGGATGGACCATGATAAAAAAACCACGGCTGGGTTGCACGATGTCGAGTCGATCGGGGGCCCAGATGGCGTCCAAAAAGAGCCCATGACCCCCCGCTGTGGTCGAGGTGAGCGGTTCTCATCTTGCCCAGTGGATTCTTCTTCCCGACGACCGCCGAGGAGCCGGCAGTTTCTCACCACATGGAGACCGACACTCTTGCGGTCGACCAGCGGCGGCAGAATGAGCTGATCGTCACGACGGTCGTCTTCACCAGCTTGTCCTTTCTCATCGTCGCCATCCGCACCTTTGTGCGCGCAGTACTCATACGAAAGTTTGGCCCCGACGATGCAACCATTCTAGTCGCGCTGTTCTTCTCCGTCGGGTATCTGGCAGAGTTGCTCCTCGGCAGGGAGAATGGCATTGGGCACGCTACGCCGAACCTCAGCTTGGACAACATGTACAACTTGATCAAGATCACGCTTGCCATCCAGTGCACATACTACGGCGCCGTCAACTTCATCAAGTTCTCCATCCTGCTCATGTACCTCCGATTTGCCGTCACAGCAGCGCTTCGGAGAGCGTGCTACGGCATGATCGGATTTCACGTTCTCTTCCTCATCGTATCCATTGTGGTGACTCTCGCGCAATGCCAACCCCTGGAAAAGATGTGGGATCTGATGGGTACTGTGGACGGCCAGTGCATCAACACGACGGCCTTCTTTTACTGTAAGCTTACATGCACAAACTCCTCACATTCCAGCGGCCCAGTGCCATCCTCTAACAGCACCGCACACAGTCACATCAGGCGTCAACATCATCACCGACATCATCATCTTTACCCTACCTATCAAGACGCTGATGGCCATCCAGCGGCCTCGCAACGAGAAAGTCGCATTGCTAGCCATCTTCGGCGTCGGCACCTTCGCCACCATCGTGGCCATCGTCCGGCTGCACACGATCTACACGTACACATTTGCCACAGACCCTTTCCAACAAAGCATCCTGGTGAACCTCTGGTCCGTCATCGAGGTTAACGTCGCCATCATCTGCGCCAGCGCGCCCGCGCTCAAGCCTCTCTTCACGCCGCAGACGCTCTTGAGGGCCCGCCAGGGGAGCACACCGTACAAACACTCCGGGTATGGGCACCACAGTCGGGAGCGCACGGGAATTCACAACAAAATATCAGTCGACCTATCTTCCCCTACGAAAGACGATATTGACTTGGGGCCTATCCCGTCGAACAACACCAGGGCTGCAGGCGGAAAGGAGGATTCAGATTCGGGAAGTACTGATGAGATTCTTGGAGCTGGATTAAAATGAGGGGGGATGGGTTGCCTTTAGGTCTATTACTACACTACCTGCCAACGCCGCCACTCCCAGCTCTCAGTCGCCCCGATCACGATCACCACCCCCTCGCCCTGGCCCAACTCGCTACATTCAAATTGTCTCCCCTCAAAGCGCACCCGCTCAACAGACCCCAAGAACCAAACTTAGACTAATATCGATGACTTCTCCTTTCTTTTCAATATACCTCTAGTCCTGAATCGCGTAGAGCTCTCCTAGGATATCACCAGCCGGTCATCCAAGCTATGGGGCTTAGATATCTACACGGATAGCGTGCTGACAAATAGATACTGAAGGAGAGTAGGCGGCCGTCTTGAATGGCATGATTGAGACGGAACCTTTATCCCGGTCCTCAATTCTTAGCAGACGTCCCTCTATGCTCGCATCTAGGGGAATCCGAGATCGGTCCGTGCCCTGGCCCAGAATCTGTGCTGGGGCACCTCCGCTGAATCCGGCCGCTTCTCAGGGCACTAGTAGACAAAAGCTAGCCGTATCGGTCGTAGGTCAGTACAAAAGTACCCTACGCACTAGCATCGCAGGATTCAACGACGTAACATTGACCATTGCCCCTCTTTCTTGTTTGTGGTTATTGGTAGTATCGGAAGCCGCACGTGCCCGCTGAATCCTTGCTCTGCCTTCTTGAGATGCAAACACGAAGCCATGGCTAGCGGAAGGATCTCTCCGCATACTTTATCCCAGCCGCAGGAGCGGACGTTATCTGAACTCACATCCTTCCCATGCCGTATTTATCATGGTGAACCTATCAACTTCCATGAGCAAGGCCGAGGTCGCCGACCTCGGACTCGGGCTTCCCACCACTTTCTTCAAGTTGTCAAACTCAGGTATAAAGCCCTTGTGATTTCCCCATATCTGCAGTTTACTTTCTCTTCTCTCCAACTTAAACCCGCCCTCAGCTCGACTTCCCATTCATCACCCTCAACATGGGGATCAAAACGTTGATCTTCTCTCTTCTCGTGGCTTCGGCCGCCGCTCTGCCCAGCGGCGAAACTCATTCTCGCGACCTTTTGGTTCCGAGAGACCAGTGTTCTGCAGCAGGACCCCGGTGTACCGGCACGAAGTGGAATCCTACCTGCCCCGGAGGATACTGCATGGACTTTCAAGGACCGCATATTGGGTTCTGGTGCTGCGTGAGTCAATCGGGACCGAAATGTTGTGCAGCTCGCAATGCTAACTTTTACACAGCCTGGAACCTAAGGTCGATGTGACGGGGACGATGGGAAAGACGCGGCGGGGAGGATACGCTTGGGACTTGGAGAGATACAGGGTTGCTGTTGATTACTCGCGTGTTCTTTTACGCTGTTCTCTCGTGACATACCTCACAGTTGCTCCTGGGCGCTTGACTTGGTGATGAAAGTGTCGCGAGGGCTGCGGATGCCGAAGCTCAAGCCGTTTTCTATGGCAACTGTCGCTGAGAAGTTTTACATGCTCGGCTCTACATTGTGGACAGTGAGCGAATCGAAGACAAAGTACAGCCATTTATCCGACTCTGTGCCCATGTGTGTGAATGCGGCATACGCAGTGTTATTTGAGAGGGATGCTGGTGGTTGGGCGGTCACGACACGCGTCAACACAATCTCCACCCAGATATTGACGTTGAAGTTGTTATGGCCGATGAAGTTGGGGACACACCCTCTGCAGAGCTTGATGATCAGTAGTGGACCAACGATTTGATTCGGTCTTGCCGAGTCTGGGGGAGAGATAGCCCATTGAAACCCCTCAGCGAGCGAAAAGTGCGAATACCTGCAATGGGACATTCTTCAAGGAAGCGTTCAAGTTCGTGTTGCTGATGGATGCTGACGGGAATTTCGCCGGCTGAGCGGGTGGAGCTTACCTACCTAGGTGGCCCATATTTGTAGCAGGAGACTCAGCGGCCCAGCAATTCAACACGATGAGTTGGGGATTGTCGTCGCAAGTTTTACGTCGGATTGGTCGGGAAAAGGCCCACAATGAAGGTTCGGCAAATGGGCGCTTGCTGAATGTCTGGTAAGTGGGTACTTGGTCTGAACTTAAATTCCGTCGAATACCGAAGGTACCTAGGTAACTCTTCTGAAAAGCATGGTTCACTCGACTCAAATGAGAGAGATGTGTTGGCTGTGACGGTATCTGGCATTCCGACGGCACCTGGCATCAGGTGTCTGGGCACGCCCTGTTCAAATACCGCGTTGACTTCGAATGGCTGCAATGAATGAAGTTGATGTCCAATATCACCCGACGAGGTCCGACGTTCAGTTTACTCTGCTCAGACGATCACTATTTCTTGCCGCGCTGAAGTGCCGAGGCATGCTCTGACGGTCTTCCGCGTGGTTTCTCTTTCCGACAAACTGTTTCCGCAGATTGCAGCAAACCCTATACGCTCGAATGCCTTCGCTTCACCTCTTGTTTGTTGCAGTACGAGACAAGCGATTCCTCGCCCGGCAACATAGAGCGGGCAGATGAAAAAAGACTCAGATGGCTGATGAGCGACAGAATCGAACCTTACCCAGCCATCGCAGCTTGAATTGCCCCGGATGTTCAAGATAAAGACTTCAACGGGAATTGAACCGCAGTCGTCATCCTGAGGTTCGGGGGGCAGAGTCACGGGCGGTTGACTGTCGAGATCAAAGTCAATGCCAGCGGACGGCGATGAATCTGCAAGGCGGCCATTGCTTGCGTGCAGCAACACTCCAGCAAGTCTAAGGGACAGCTCTGACTCGACTAGGTCAACTCCGCAGTCTTCTAGACTGAGGGCGCCCCATTCTCGATGGTGCCACACCGTGTCGGGATAGAAAATGGAGTGCTCAAAAGCAAAGCAACACTAGGTGGGGGCTCGAGCCGATCCATCACAGCTGCCAGAAGTCTCAGAACACCGTTGTATATGATCTCGGCGAACCGCACAAGCGATGCTTTTTAGAAAGCAGAGGGCGGTGTCGAAGAAGTGGCCGAATAGACAGCGGAAGCCGAGGGCGTTATGCAGCCGCTCCCGGATACCCTCGATTGCTATGAGCCTGTCGCTTGTTTTTGTTAGCGCTCGGGACGAGTAATACTCAACTATGGAGGCCCAAATCTCGTGGAATCTATCATGATAGAAATGTGGCGAAGTTGGGTTATGATCAAGCTCTTGCGAGTGTACCGAGGGCTCTGAGATGGGCGTGTACGAAATATGGGTTGAGCCCATCGTGAAGTCTTTGACATCGGGGGAGTCGGCAAAAAGACGGCACATGGTAAGGACCTGGCCTAAATCTGGCCAGTCCAGACATCTCGGCTTCCAGTAATAGATTGACTGGCTGTGGATAGACTGGCGACATTCCCAGTATATCTGACCGGCGGCATAATGCAGGATCCGGCCCCATAGAATGCGCTCCTGCAGAACCCAACCTCTTCGGTTCAGGGGAGAGAAGTCGATGTCGTGTTAAGCTAGTACTCCTAGACCAGGGTTTAATGTCACTGTAGGTCGTTGTCATTATAATGTACAGAGGTGAATCTGAACAGTAGGATATAAATGAATAATTGAATACTAGCGTGAGGAACTAGAGTCCTTCACAGCTATCGTGGTTACAATGATGTCCATCTATACTAGCTATCTAAGAGGTACTTTATACCTTGCTTAGTGAAGTTTACTTACTTGCGGACTGAGCACTTTATCACTGAGCACCCTTTGCTCAGTGACTCCTGGGTGCTCAGCAGTTAAGCGCAGACGCTAAGACTGAGTGACTCCTAGTTAGTCGTAGGGGCTTCGGGTCTTTGCACCTCTGGCCTAGTGCTTAGCACCGTGTGCACTGCCTTTGAAGCGGGGAATCGGTCGGGCCGCCCCGGCCCTGGTGACGGCCTGCAGGGTCGTCACAATACCTTAAACTATGTTAGAGGTGATAAGACACATTTAAAGGCAGAACTCAAAACGCACTACGTTTATAAAATGACTACAATGGCAAGTCGATATTACAGTGGCGGCTAGGTTCAGTGTCCACAATCTGATATGTGAAATCTTTATCAGTAGACCTACTTTTTGCTCCTTTTGCTGACATACAGTACGCCTTATTTATACTGTGTCGCGATGTACAGGTATCCTAATAGCTTGAAAGTAGTTAATGTATATTCTGCCTAATATTCCAGCTTACTGTCATTATTATATTGTACGGTAATATCGGTAAATGCGTTGCGAAGCCCGCTCCCTTAACACCAAATCATCTAATCTTCAACTGCTTATACGGGCGTATCAATGTGTGCAAACCACACTTACTATCTTTCTCCTGTTCTACGTTGGTGCATGTGCGTGTGAGGAAGAGAGAACTATACTTATGCTGTAAGCGACTCGAGCGTTTCATAAAATTGTAATACTTCAGAGTCTCCTTCCTTACTTAACGCCTTGTGGAATTCCCACTGCTGGTTGATTAGGATCTGTAAGTTGATGCGGCTAAGAGACTCAATCAGGAAGCGGTTCAGGCCGTCTCTGACTATGGGTATTATGGAGCTGATGTCTATGCCGTCATGTGGAACACTAAAGAAAACAATTCCATAAATTGCTTGATTGAGCTGCTGGTTGTCCTCGATCTTTGATTTTAACAATGTGATTACTGCTTACCCAGAGCATTAGAATCTGTTCCTGGGGAATAACCAGCTGTACTTACCTGTTTAACAATTAACCCTCCCAAGTTATGGGCCACTAGAATGAGGGGCCTGACGGTGGGGGTGGTAACTAATGGGAGTAAACTGTTATGAAGTGATGTCGTAAGGTCCATTAAGTTTTACATATTCTTACTCTAAGTAATAGCCGATTTGTAGCTGTACGTTATCACTCACGCTATTAGGCAGCTGCTGTCTTCTAATGTGATATCGTACAGAAGGGAGTCTGACCGAATACGTTCGGCATTCCAATCCAGAGGCACTCCGCACATGCGAAATGTCCTGCAGTACTTTGGTGGAGGCCCGCTGCCTTGGGGCGGTCCTGATGCGCTGGTTCTGTTGCCGAGTAGGAACGCCGGGGTAAGGACGGCGATAGCAGCCAGGATTAAAACGTGACTTGTATCGGGATGCATCGCCTAAGCAGTACGCGGTTGAAGCTAATCCCGAGTTGTTTTGGTGGGGCGATCGCCGCATGGATCAAGGTTACTGAGGGCATGGATGACGTCGAACCGGGCGTCGAAAACCAACGTGTGCCTTGTCTATCTGTTCCGAGGATTTGCCGAGCCCAGCACGGATCATCTGGAATCTACCAATTAAATCGGCTTTGTTCGCGCCGACCTTGGTGGTTAGGCCATCTTGGGTCTCGAAAACGGGGAGTGTGTTTTCTAGTGTCGGCTGCGAGGAGGAATATCTCTGTCCAGGATGCGGTCAGTTTCCACTGCTGCTCCGGCGCGTCGTTTACAGGTCAGATCTGCAGTCGTTAAGAGCGCCCATCCAACACGGGTACCGTGTCCTTGCCGAGATGTGACAGCTTTGTGTTACGGCCTGCTCCAGAGTACTAGGGTACTCAAGGTGAAGACAGATCGCAAGAGCGGACAGGGTCCAATTGCTCAAGGGTTGGGGGGTGCAAGATGACTGAATGTAGCTAGCAGAACTCTCGGGGATAACACTGTCACACAGGTCGTGTATTCCAATGTAGAATCCGAACAGTAGTGGTACTGAACAATGTTATTGCTAGCGTGAGGAACCAGGAAAGTCCCTCACCCATCGTGGGCACGATGATGGTATCTCTACTACGTAGTGTCCTCCTTGGGACCCGAGCCTTCAGGACCCGGAGCCGGGTCCAGCAAGGCCGGATCCTTCTTAAGTGGTCAATCTGCGGACCCGAATCCTCAGGGCCCGGGGTCGGGTCCCCAGGGGCCGGGTCCTCCCTGATTGGTTACTTCAGCGAAAACCCTCCCATTAGAAGCCTAGTAACACTCTGGCTCTCTAATTAAAGGAAGATGACCTAGCCCACGGTTTCGTTTCCTTTATTATTCTGTGCTAGGCTCCGTTTCATACTAAGCACCATTAATAACTAGGTTTTGTTCCATATTAGGTACGTATCTGTTTTCTACGTTAATTGCATTTGTGTTCCTCCGATTGGAGGACTAGTAGTCTGGGAGTTAGCCTTCCAGGCCGAATGCGACGTTCTGTGGGTGTGGTTCTCTTTGTGGTTTCTTCCCTGTTGCGTCACCGCATCAGTTTAATAAAAAGTGGTATTAAGGGCTTTAGGACTAATTACCGATCTATAAGTTATAAAGCTGATAGGCACTTAAATAAACTTACTAATAATAAACACATTATTATATTTAACTTTAAGCGTATTAAAAATAAGCTTATCTTTACTTAAAGATAGCTTTTTATCGTCTCTGAGTGCTTATCTTGATCAGCTTTATAGCCTTCCTTATCTTAATGTAAACTATTATCTAATATGTATTTTTCAGAATACATATTACATTTAGTCACTTTAATAAAGAGATATAATCCCGTTATAAAGGCCTAAATCGCTGCCCTATTCCGTAACCTCGCTTCTTTTATTTTAATCTGTGTTTTCCCTAAGATTATAGATATTATCTTTCGAAACCAGGATTCAAGGGCCAGGGTTTTCAAAGTTAGTGCTTAACTCTATTAGCTATACTTTTTATATCTAAAGTCAAGCACTTTGCTCTTTTAGGACCTTACTGTTCTGGGCCATCTCGGCTTTAATTTCTTTAAAGAGCTGTTTTACATTAGATTGCCTGTGATAGTTAGCAAGTCGCCCAAGAAGAAATGGAGGGTTGTCTGGGCTGCAGCCATTGTGAGGGCCATGTGAAGCTGGTGTTAATGCCTGTCAACCGACTGGGCCATGCTTTTAATTGTCTCCCTGTCCAGCACAAATCGAATGGCTCTGAACTTACGGAAAATCCAGCCTGTTCCCCTGTCTGACAGCATTTGATCGTGTCTCCTCAGCAACAGAGTTGCCTCGTCGACTACTTCCGACTCCGCGTTCTTGACATGCTCCACGAATGGGGTTGACTTTGATTGTTATCGGCCGGAACGACAAGGCTCTGAATGCCGGGACACTTGAGCAGTGTGGCCTCCCGAACAGTGCCAGATCAGCCTCCTGACGACACGTCTCTGGGTACCTAGATATCACCGATAACATACACAGCTAGCTGTATGCAGGCCATCGCAGTACCGCTTCCAGTCGTCTGGCGCACTCTTGGTGTTGACGCGGAGTTTGTTGATTTTCCCTGCCACTTATGCAACCGTGACCCCTAACGCGACAGCGCCAGTCACAACCCCAAATGGTTCCATTACGTGTCGAGCATCGAAAAGCCTTGATATGGGAAGGGGAGTGTGTTAGGGCTGAGGGAATAATTCAACAAAATTTTCCGAGAATGGAAGCGTATGTCTCTGTACCAATTTTGGTCCGCAAGCTCGACTCCTGTACATTTATCTGCATCCCCGCGCACCTGTGCGGAACGCCTTGAAATGCGCCAACGAAGATTCCTTGCGGCTGCCTTACTAGAAGGTTGCATTGCTTGTGACCATTCAACGTCCGAGTGGACGCAAATCCACCACCAGTTCAGCGGCATGCACGAATCCGACATGGAGGGTGGGCTATTCGCATGCGAGAAATGGTTATGGGTGGTCCTTTCATTCGCCAGCTGGCCGCCCTTTGGGAGTCAGGACTCGCGTTTGGTTCGTAGGGTGGATCGCAGAGCCTCGTGTGTAACCACAGCAAATTTGCCACTCGGACCTAAACAAGCCCATCAGACTGACTATCTCGAACCTCCGCGATATCTTTTTCCCACCGCCGTCGTTCTTCCTCCCGTCGGCGGCGTTTGGCGGCTCTTGCCTCTCTCTTCATCTCTGCTATCGTCGCATTTCGTGCAGACCTGATGTACTCGGGTCGGAAGTTAAAGGCGATGTTCTGCCACAGAACGTACGCTCCAGTTTTGATGCCAATCCAGGTGAAGGTGTAAGCCAAGGACGACATTAGCAACTCTCTGACGAAGTCGAAGTATGTCAACTGGAGTGTAGCTAGCATGATCGCAACAGCCACGGGAACTGAAACACATTAGCGAAATTCGACTTGGAGGGCATTTAAAGCGCTTACAGATGATCGTGAGCTCATCCTTCAAACTCCAGGCCCCGTCTTCAAATTCCGCAGCATTCATTCCAAATATACTGGTCATGAAACTGAGAGGCAACTGGATGTGACAAGATCTTAGCTCTTTCGCAGGTGCTGGGACCCAGATGGGTTGAAGGGGCATGCAGGAACCTACGAAAATGATTGTGAACATGGTAAAGATTGGTAAGGCTTTCCCTTGCTTCACCGCTTCTTGCCCCTGCGCTGCCGACTGCCAGGTTTGAAGGATGGCGATTTGCTGTTGCTTAAGGGTCACAAGACCATCAATCTATACCAGGGGTCAGCAAAGAAAGAGCGCCATGTTATGGGAGCGACTGACAGCCTGTGATGTGTTCCGAGCTGTGGTTTGGAGCATTTGGAGTTCTTCGAGCGCCGCCTGCACTGTTCGGAGAACACGGCCGTGTATCTTCTTGAATTGCAACCACGCCTCGACTCTTTGTTGAGATGGAGGCCCGCGCTGGTTTTCGGGACCAAGGAATTCTTCGACATGAGTCAAGAACTCCTGGATGATCGCGACCTGTCGTTTGGTGATGTGAATCATCATGTCAAGCTCTTCAATTATGTCCTGGATCTCACGTTTTAGTCGACCTTCGGGGGTGCTGTCAAGCAGGAAAACTGGGAACTCGGCCGCATATCCGCCCCTCTTTCCAAGCTTCATGATCTTGGCGTCAAAGTTCCACGCGAATGTGCGTTCTCTCATCTCACGGTGTGCCTTGGGTGTGTCAACAAGCGAACCAACAGGTACAGTCTGGTGTAAAGCCTACCAAGCTGCCAATGGCTTTCCTGAAAATCTGCAAGACATCCGGTTTTTCATACTGAGTCCCACCACGACCTCTGAGAATAAAGAGCCAGTCAATAGAATCCCAGAGCCAAGCGGGCCCGCACTCACCTGTCAAGGAGGGACATGCTGCTTTCCTCGAGTACGACGAGCGCAAGGTCGAAGACTGATCTCAGATCCGTGTTGGTTCGAAGAATTTGGCGAATTGTGGAACCAGCGCCTGAAGGGTCATTCAGCTCATCTACTCCGTACCGCGCAGGGAAAAAAGTAAGCAAAGTGTCCTGGTCAATAATGTACATCCAAAGCTGATCCACCATCACCACTCTCGGTGTTTGGCGAGAGGTGTCCGTGCACACTGTGCACATGGAGTCACCGTCAAAGTCAGTGTGTCCATCCCAAACCCAGTTCGGGGGTTCCGGTTCATCCCCAGCTTTCCAGCGCCTTCGAGGCACAGTGTAGTTTTCGCGAAGTCGGTGTCGGTCCTCTAGTTTGTGTTTTGTTGCGCGAAACACAACCTGATCGCGGTCTCTCGCTCGCGTGACTTCCATGGCCCAATTGTAAGATTGGTCCAACGTCCGGCGGGGATGAAGGGGGTTGTCACTGAAAAGGTACTTTTCCAGCATCTTCCTGTCGGGAAATGTTGCCATGACGGAATAGAGCCGCGCTGCGTCGAGAAGAAACTGTCCGAGAGTGCTACGGGTTGTCAACCGACCCGTCCTTTCTCGTTCAATCATCCGCTCCCATGGGCTATTAGTAAGAAAGCGGAAGGCGTCATTGAGAATGCTGGACCATGTTGGCATCAGCGGGGGCAGGGCGGGTACCAATCGCTGTACTAGTAGCGGCACTTCTTCAGCAGGGAGATGTGATACCTTAGGGCTAGATAGGCTAGGGAGGCCGGATCGAAGAGTTCGCCTGTGTTCGCGATCCTGCCGAGCCATCTCCTTGATTCGGATCTTGTGCTTTGCCGTCTCCGTTCCGATGATACGGGAGAGGGCCTCTCGATTGCTGTTTGTGTCCCAGTGCAGGTAGGGCATCATCACAGCGACCCCAGCAACCGATCCGGGTGGGTTACTGGCTGTGATGAATCGGCATGTTGGGGGGAAGCTGCGTCCCTGAACGGACTGGCGCTCACTTTGATCTACCATGGGAACAATTCTCGCTGTGTCCAGCTTCTTTCGGCTGGATCGATCTAAAGCATTCCCAACCCACTGTGCCACGTCAGCTCGGCTTCTTCATTCGTTGAAACGAGTTAGCTCGCCTTCGGGTTGTTGTATGGAAAGTGGACGTATCGAATCTTGTCTGAATGGCTCAGGTTGCTTCCCTCGGGCTCCTGAAACAGGTTTTCCACCGAGCACCTCCTCTGGCCTGTGGGATCCGAGTCCAATGATAGCGGACCGCCGTCATTATCGCTTTGCGGTTTGTCGAACTGCATAATGTGCACTTGGACGTCTTTCTCGACGTCGTACCGTTCAAGTTGGGCTCGCGCTTGATCTTCTCCGCCGGTCGGGACCCATGACCGCAACGCTGCCATCTCGTCGTCTGCCTCCTTGCTCACATCGGATGGCGTTCTTTGCCGTCGCCATTCGCGCACGTTGTCGATGTTGCGCTGGAATTCGGCCGAGATCTTCCACGACACGTGACTCTCCGTTACGCAGCTGATGAGATCCAGGGCGGCCGTCGGAATCGGGTTGGGACCAGAGTTGGTCCTATCTTCCTGAATAGCGGCGCGGATGGTGTCGATTCTCCGATATCGGCGCAGGACTTCTGTTGCCAACTCTGTGATCTTGGAGTTGATTCGACGCTGGATCTCGGCTTCCAGGTTGGCATCATCGTGACCTGCCCTTTCCAGTTTCTTCCGCTCAACACCAGCTTCATATTGCCATGCGGGGTGCTGCTGTGACAGATAACTGGGTCGGTCGCGGATCTCAATGCAAGCGAAGTAGTGCAGAACGTGCTCTCCGAGTGAGAGGGGTTGGTGGTCGTCGGTGCTGATGCACCTGACAGCCCTGAATGCCAGTGGTGTCGCCATGGCTGGGACCTGGCTGAGTCCGGCGGGTTCAATCGAAGAGATTTCTTGGATGGGGGAGGAAGGAAGCGACGCCCAAAAACCAGTTGTCCGATTTTCAGCCCAGAGCGCACCTGCCGCTAGGCCTCTCCAAGCGGTCGTGTTGCACGAATGTTGACGCACCTCCGACCAATGATAGAAAAGCGACCAAACACATGCACGAGCTCTCCAAATACAACGGATTGGCGCACAAAGAGGCATAGCACAGGTGATAGGTGGAGTCTATAAGCATTCTAGTAGGTATAACAAAGTAGTCCACCCTCAGTGTCCACATAATCCCTCACCACTCCATCCACGGCGAGTCCGAGCATCGGGAAGACGTCCTCAAGCCTAGTGTCAGCTTATATAAGCAATTGGAGCCATTCGCGGAAGTAGCCGGCTTGGCAATAGGGGACCCTGGAGGCCAGAGATTCTCTTCCACAGAACAACAACAATACACAACAATCACCACAATTGGCCATGAGTGCTAGATTCTGACACCTAGCGTCTCCGCCATCGTTTCGCCTTCCCTGATACTCCAGAGTCCTGGTTTGTGGGTCTTGCTGCTGCCGCTGCCACCAGAGCTTATCAATCATGGTGTGATGCAAGAAGACCGGGTCTAGCGGTGTGGCAATCAATAATTGTTATTGCAACCAAGAAAGAAGAAGAAAAAAACTCAGAAAAAAAAACCCCCCGCAATCAGAAATAAAGGGAACAATAAATAGAAGGTCAAAATACCAAATAGGCCCCATATCCCCAATACCCCCTCCAATCCCTGGCGACGGACGTAGGCGAGGTCAACGCGCTTGGAGTTGCTGGACTGCCGTCGACGGCTTTGTTAGCGATGCGTTGTACATGGCTAGACCTAGTCACAGCTAGCTACGCGCCGGGCGCATGCCTCGCCTATGAGGGATTGCTCGCCTGCTGTCGGTGCCCCAATTATGAGTACAGTGAATTCACCAACCCATGTGCTAACTGTCAGAATCTAGCACTCATGGCCAATTGTGGTGATGGTTGTGTATTGTTGTTCTGTGGAAGAGAATCTCTGGCCTGCAGGGTCCCCTATTGCCAAGCCGGCTACATCCGCGAATGGCTCCAATTGC
>Ga0247758_1001188_pt1 | contig 20555 bp, 7 predicted proteins | sample UWRJL156409C4_FD_180950 | JGI IMG/M metagenome (GOLD analysis project Ga0247758, IMG submission 180950) | Plant litter microbial communities from Arlington Agricultural Research Station in Wisconsin, United States - UWRJ-L156-409C-4 | ecosystem: Environmental > Terrestrial > Plant litter >...
CATGTGTGCGAAAGTTGTGGGCGAGTGCGAGCCAATCTTTTTTTCTCGATGGAATTGTCCATAGCCAATCCCCCATACCCTTTACGGTTTGGTGCGTGTCGAATCAAACATCCCCGGACCCACCTTACCCCCGTCCCCCTCTCCAAGCCATCTGCCCCTCCCTCCAGCCAGCTCAAATATTCCATCGAAGCCCAAAAAACCTACACTTCTCGCCGCGCTGTTCCCCGGACGCCTTTCTTTTGCGACGCAAAATATAAGGTACCCACCATGCCGAAGCACGACTGGGATAAGTTTCGCGCTGACATCGAACGGCTCTATGTCTTGGAGGGCAAGGCTCTCGCCGAAGTGGTTGAAACGCTTGCGACAACTCGAGGCTTTCGCGCGAGGTGAATAAACCCCCCACAAAAACCCTATCAAATCGCCCAATGTCATCGGCTCATATGTCTGAATCGTGGATTGACAGCAAATCCTCATTTGAGAAGAAGCTACGACAATGGGGTCTGACCAAGTACGGCATGGGACAGCACAAGTGGAAGGCCGTGGGCCGTATTCTAGAGAGGCGTGAGCGGGCCGGTAAGAAAAGCGACGTCTACGTTCGGGGTGTTATGGTCTCGCGGGATAAAGTGACGAGAGAGGTATCTCGTCATGTTCCGCTTACGCTCCGCTCCAAGTTTTCGATGGAAACCAAAGGTGGGTACATACCTCACCTAGGTACGCATCTCCAGACCTTGATGGAGAAGATGCAACTTACCAGGCTGAATTTCAGGTTCGACTTCACCGGAACCTCCTGATGGGGTCGTCGTCTGCAGTCCCGCCCCATTGCGCAGCGATGTAGTCGTTGTCGCTCGAGAATCGGATTGCAGCAGTCCTTGGATCCAATTTTTGACCTCTCTGCCCAGATCTGGGGCTAGGCCCTATGGTACGTCCTAAACCCCAACCCCCCCCCCCCCCGCACCGTATTCCGCGTCGATTCTCAAAAAATTTGCTTCTCAGGCTCCGTGGAGGAGATGCCGACATGGATGGTCCATGGAAAATTTGAACCTGCGCTATTTCATCAGACTCTTACAAAAGTTCCGACAGATTGGCCTGGTCTGGGCCTTGTTGGATCTCTCGGCCGCCGCCGCGCGTGGGACGAGTCAGAACGTATAGCGGTCCTCTTGGGGGCCTACAACACGGCCTGGGTGACCGAAGCGCTGGGCCGGGTCATGCCCGAGGAGTATCCAGGTCAGCACGTTTCGACGGCGAAGGATATGAGCCGGAATTGGGCGTCCCAGGCAGGCGTCATAGTGCAACTCTTCCTACTCTCCAACAACTTTGCTCTTTCGGATCAGGGGCCCTACTGCGAGTTGCACGACCAGCAGGTCTCAGCTTTGGTGGATCAAGTCATGACGACCGGCTCATCAAAAGATCTGGAGCGCATTCTCTGTGCGCCTGGTTTTGTCGGTGAAGCTATCAAGTCGCAGGTCTTTTCGTGGGCAATTCGGCAGGGCCGCCATGAGATTGTACGTCTCCTCTTGAGCGTAGGAGGCTGCGATCCTGACCCAGACACGACGTATGTGTGCCGATGGAGAGGCCCTAATTCGCTTCAGGCCGCGGCATTTATACAAGATAAACGGGCTTCAGCCAGAATGATTCGCACGCTTCTGGAGTACGGCGCAAAGGTGGACAATTCACTAGTCTACTCAGCTCTTAACATCGCCATCTTCATGGATAATCAAGAGGCCACGCAACTGCTCATGGAAGCTGGAGCCTGCTTGTGCTTACCATCTCTTGCGGCTGCTATACGGGCGGGCAATGACGAGATGGTGAGAACGGTGCTGGATGCCGGGGTGGTGGACATGATCAATGACCAGATCCCATCGGCAGCCTTGTGGGGCATGTTCGAGTGGGCAGCTCTTGCGCATGCAACACACCGAGGCCATGTGCAGATTGTCAAGACACTGCTCGCAAGAGGTGCAGATGTCACGGCAGTGCACCGGTGGTCGATTTTCAGAGGCATGTACTATCACGAGGATATGCAGCCCTGGACCACGGCTCTCGGCATTGCCGTTGCGGAAGAGCAGGTTGAGACGGCTGAGTTTCTCGCTCATCATCAGCACGTCAGCAAAGGGGTGGAAAAGCTGCCCCCCGGAGGTGGCACCTACGTCTGCCCTCTGATCATCGCGTGCCTTGTGGGAAACGGGGAGATAATCAAGGCACTTGTTGAGGTTGGAGTAGCCGACGTCTCTCGTGCTGACATTCTTCCCGCCGGCCTGAGGATGATCATAGAGGAGTCGCGATGGCAGTCGTTTCACTCCCCGGAGACCCTGCTAGACCTCTTGATCACAAACTTCAAAGGAAGCGAAGAGCAGCTGGCGGAGCTCTGCGAGATGCTGATACATCGAGGCGCCTGCACCGACAAGGCACTCGTCGCCGCGGTTGAGGAGGGGAGAGCCGACGTTGCAGGGCTGCTTCTTCGTCACGGGGCATCCCCAGACACGTTATCGTCCGGGACTAGGATAAGCGCGCTCGGGCTCGCCATACAAATGGGGAGCCTCAACCTTACTCGGATATTGCTCCAGGCCGGAGCGACCGACATCGGAAATCTTTGGAAGATCAAGGGAGGCGTGGAAATGGCCGAGCTCTTGAGCGGAGCGGGCTTGCTCAACGTGATTCTGCGTGAGCACGGCTATGTGATACTAGCCGAGGCGATTCGGGACGAAGGAGGATCGCAATGGCTTGTCGACCTAATTTTGAAGACGGAGCTGGACTTCACGAGCAAGTACACTGGCGTCTTAGTCGCAGCAATAGAGCGTGGCCTCGACATTGGTTTCATCAATGGCATGATCGGCCGCGGGGCTGGTTGGACGACAGTCAACCTCTCTCCCGCGATCGAGGCGGCCATCAAGGCAGATGCGCCTGACGACATCATGCACTCTTTGCTCCCTGCCTACATGCGAATCGAGAAGGATAGCAACGGCTCGTTTCTGTGGTGGGAGAGGCTTAGGGGCACTCTCTTTTGTGTGGCTCGTCATGGGAGTATCCGAATGCTCGGCATCATCCTCAAGGCCGTGGACTGGAAGCCGAGGGACCTAGGTGTGGCTCTCAGCAAGGCCATCTCCTCTGCCAACTACCGTGTAATACGGGGCTTTCTGGATGCGGGAGCGTCGTTGTCGGGCGACGTGGATTGCCCCTGGCTCCCTACACCCCTAGATTCCGCTGTCGTGGCAGAACAGGCCTGGTTGGTCAAGTTGCTCCTCTCATCCGGGGCTAACGTCCATGACCATGGCGCTCTGGCGTCGGCAGCGCGTGTCGGCAACATTGGCTTGGTCGAAATTCTTCTTGATGCAGGAGCGAGTCCCAACGGCCCAGCGGGCACCGGACGGGGTGACGCGACGGCTCTTCAGATCGCGTCTCACAAGGGCTTTTTGGGAATAGTACGAAACCTCATCGATGCTGGGGCCGATGTCAACGCCTGGGGCAGGCTGTACAATGACGCAACGTCAGAACAATACGGTCTCGAGCTCACAGCGCTCACTCTCGCCGCCTCCGGGGGCCGCCTCGAAACTCTGCACTTTTTGCTCAGCCGAGGTGCGGCGATACACGGGGTCACAGGCAGGGGGCAATTCGTCGACGCCGTCCGAGCTGCAACCCTAAATTCCCACAGGGCGGCAACCGCACTTCTCAAGGAATACGGTGGCTGGACGGAATTGGATGAGCAAGCACTCAGAGCGAAGCACATGGCCGCCGTTGCGGCCGCGAAAGCCAAGCAGGACATTGCATCACGATCGGCTAGCTTCGTGACCTTGAATGGGACTCAGGAATGCGACAGGGACGATAGGACAATCAGCAACGAGCTCTTGAAAGAGCTACCGTGCAATGAGATATTAGACTGGCCACAGGATTGGGCAGAGGAAGAGGGGGGTACAGGTAGCGGGGCAATGCACGGCGAGTTTAGTGATTTCTTCCTTGAAGAGCTGAGTCGGTTGCAGGGCTATACGATGGACGACGATTGCTAGGCTATTAGCTATCCATGCCCAAGCCTTTCTTACTCTTATTAGTCTCGGAACGTCTCCTTCCAACAATAAACTCAGGCGCTCATCTCCATCCCTCGACCTCAACGTAGCCACACAGCCAATTTTCGATTGAAGTATGTTGGTTGCCATGAAGAAGTACGTGATTGGCTTGATCGGGCTTTGAAAGTCCGAGGTGTCTTTGAAGCTTCAGGTTTAGAGACAACTTCCGAGCAGCACTGTGACGTCACACCATCTTGTTTCCCTCGGCTCCCATATCAACCATAACCTAGCTATAATATCTACTCTCAACGCAGCCATGAGGTGTAAAGACGCAAAAAAAAAATAGATCTGTCAATGCCTCTTCACCAAGTCATCAAAATCAAAAAAAACCATGAGTTCACTATCTCGGAACCAGGACATCCCCGACCTCGAAACAGTCTGGAGCGAAGACTATCCCGACAGCCTGCGATGCTGCGAGTGCGGCGAGCCGTTTGGTGGGGAAGAAGCACTCATCCGGACCTTCACAGTTCTCAGTCAAGGTGGAAACACAGGCCCAACGCGCAACAACAGCAGCAACGATAACAGACAGAAAATCTCAAAGTCGTTAACCATCCAGAACCATCAAGTCCTCTTCTTCGACAGACACGTCCGATGCATAGCAGCAGTAAAGCAAACCCAAAAAAAGGCTACATCTCCATCTCCCACGTCTGGGACCCGGGCATCTCCGACACGCAAGCCCGGGGCCGGCATTCCCCACAAGACATGACCGTCCGACAGCGACTGTTCTCATCCGTTCTGAGCATCGCTCACGGCTTCACCCTGATTCGTAACGAAGATGAAGCCGCCGCCGCCGGGAAGATTGAGATCTGGCACGACTACTTCAGCGTGCCATAATGGCAATCAGATCTCAAGGGCCGCATCCTCCACGCGATACCCGAGATATTCCACCGCGCCGAGTATACTGTCGTCTTTTTCAGCGATATCCCTCCCGAGACGATCCATTCGCTCTACCACGGCGAGTCGACGCGGAAGCGCCTCACAGCTGTCACGCGGGTGTGTGAGGCGGCCTGGTTCAAGCGCGTCTGGACCGTCATGGAATTCGTCAGGGCGTCGCGGATTAAGGTCATGCTTCAAGGATATCGCCTCGTGGATGGCGACGGCGGTGATGATGTCTTTGTCGCAAAACTGGTCGAGGTGTGGGATCGTGAAGCGGATACGCACGGCGCGGCCACGGTGGAAGATATGGTACGGCTCGGAACCACTCTAGTCCCCTGGAATCTCGGACCACTGCAGTCTGCTAGGTCGTTGCGAAAGCTGGATTTTGCGTCGGCGTGGATCCTCCTCTATCGTCGGGGATGCCGGTCCATTCATGATTTCTTGCATGCTCTGCTTGGGCTGTTGCGCGCGGTTCCGAGCTTGAGGCTGCCGCTCGCGAGAGACGACTTTGACCCGTCCAAGGCTGTCGTGCAGATGGCGACGGCATGTTTGAGAGGAGGGGACTACAGCCCGCTGTTCATGACGCCAAGACTAGTCGTATCCTCGACGGCACGAGTGGCGGCGGGTGATGACGCGCGATGGGTTTAATGATGTGACCACCTTTGGGCTGGGGCACGAGACCAGCCCGCCAGCTCTTCATCGAGACGTGTCTCTACAATCGCCATCAGATATGGTGGACCTTACGCGTATCCCTAAGGTAAAAATGAACCGTATCGGTAAGGTCTCCTTCGTCTTCAAATCCCCCCGCCACCCGGACCCCATCGCAAACTTCGCCCAAACCGCCTGGCTGGTCCTCACCTTCACTGGGCCCGACGACGTCCGCCGTTTCGCGACAACCGTCTGCTGCAGGCTGTACCACGTGCCACCGGAGCAGCTCTCCTCCATCCTAAGCGACGAATCCACGACGGCCCAACTAAAATCGATCTTGCAAACCTAGTATAACGACGATAGCAACAACAACAACAACCAAGACACATCGCAACGAGGAAGCCACTCAGAAGCCACAAAACTAGCCGACCTCCTCCAACTCACCCTCCCTCCCCGTCCAACAGATCCGGCATAAGCGCGCTCACCTTCCTCCACATGCACGGCGGGACCATTCACCTAGGCTGGTCGGGCGGGTTCATAGGCGCGACCTGCGAGGTCTGCCACGAGACCTTCCTCTACCGCGCGGCGTTCTGCAAGTCGTCACCGAGCGAGATCCGCGGCGCGGTGGCGTACCGCGTCCCCGGACTGAGTTATTGGTTTGCGAGTCGGGATGAGGTCGGGCTTCTGGTTGCGGATGGGAGGCTTATTGTTGGGCGGTTGATCTGGGCTACGCCGGCTTGTGATTGCGTGCCGACAGTTGTTGGTGGTGGTGATGGTGCGGAGATAGTGAGGGTTGAGATGCCAGATTTTTATAGCGTTGTCGAGGATTGGAGACCTACTTGATGGCTTTTGATGGTAAAAAAAGCAAAAGTCATTCATTCGGATACAAACTAATTGAGACTAATTGGGACTAATTGGATACGAAAAATAGATGTGATCGTGCCAACTATCAGCTTGACTTTGGTGCGAAATCCCCAGAATTCCGCTCGCGTGCTAGTATCCCTCAATCCCACGGTCCTCCACTACAACAGAGGAGTACGGGAGCGGACCTACACTCTCCGGGCCCGCCCAGGTCACCCCTTCGTCGTCTACTTGTATGATCCGGTCGTCCGCGGCCGACAGAGCGGATGCCGCTTTCGATTTCGCCAGCGAATGAGCCGTTGGGTCCCTCGATGATCTCACGTTGACGTAGGTGCCAGAGTGACGTTTTTCCGTATCCAAAAGGGCGCTAGCCATCATAGGGAAGCCGCCGATGGCGTACCAGGAACCGACGGGCGCTTCCCCCTCTTTTCCGAATTGGATGTCGACTCGGACGGACGGGGATCTTCGACTCGGGATCCCAAGCAATCTTGATGGGATTCTAAAGGGGTCGCTGCCGGGTCCGGTTACGGGCTTCTCATGTGGTTCGAGGCCATGTAACACCCCAGAGACGGTGAAGCCTTGGGTGCACTTTATAAGCGCAAGCAGTAAAATCCAAACTTGCTGGCACCGCCCACGTCATTAGAGTGGGTTAGTATTAAGCCGTGACCGAGCCCCTGAACAAAAATAACATTACGCAACGATTTCTAAGCCGTCTTGTGCCAGTTAGAGCAGAATTCTTTTAGTGTAAAGTCTGCTATTGAATCTTCTGCTTTACAACGTAAAGTCTGCTGTAATACTAGCTTCTTGCTCCCTGGACATTATAATTCGCCAGGCACTCTCTTCGACACCGCCATCCACTCCCAAAATCAACCATTACGTGTTATCTGCTTTCCATTAAGAGGAAACTTTAGCCGGGGTGGGACTGAGAAGGACCCTTTGAGGCTGTGCGGCGGCGGCGTACGGGATCACCTTAGCTTAGGGAAGAATTAGGGGAAGCTTAGGACAAATTAACTATAGCTCACTCCAGCTCACCCCAGCTCAGGATGACGAACGAAAAAGGAAATGGTTGTTATCCAGAGCTGGAGTTGCCCCACTTAGCAGCACTTCGGAGCTGGTGGAAGTGGGGCTCCACCCGCTGGTGGCCGTAAAAGTGGGGCCCTTCGCCGCTCTCCGTTTCCGCCGTTTTAAACGGTACCAAGTTCACCACTAAACGCCAGGACCCCAGAACGGGATTTTTTTTATATAATTAGGGGTAAAGCGGAACGCGCGCTTTTAACTTCTTTCGCCTTCCTTAAAACCTAATTAAATCAAATGATAACACTACTTATTTCCACCCACTCTTCACTACCCTCTCCTAACCTAAGTAACTTATTATTCCTTAGATAATACTAGTTAGACCTATACTGTTCTAACATACTCTAACTAAATACAGTAACAGGAAGCCCTTTACTATAACATAGTATTAGCTTCAGCCCACTAAGAAGAAAAGAGGTAAAGGGTAAAAGCTCTCTTTTAAGAAAATAAGTCTAAACCTATTAATAACCGATCTACTGTTAATAATAAATCTAAGTATAATTATTATTAAACATAATAAGCTTAAAACGCGTAAGTATAAACTACCTTATAAACTAAATGTTCTAATTACTCTTATTTTAAGCTAATATTTTCTTATACTTTAAATACTTCTGTAATGTTATAAAGATTAACCCTAACGAAATTTAACTTAATTTATATTGTAATTATAAAGACTTAAAATATATTACATTACTTTTCTGTAAATATATATTATTAACTTTAAGTAACTTTACCTTACCTTTAAACTGGAAGAAACTTAATAAAAGTAAGTAATAACGTCTATTTCTACAGTTTTAGTAATATAAAGTGCTTTAATTAAGATAATTAACTTAACAGTTTTATAGGAAAAGAGAAAGGAGGATCTTAATAATAAATCTCTTTACACTTTATAATATAAAAATTTAAGGGAAAATGATAAAAGCTCTGTAAGCGAGATTATATAAGTAAGTATCTGTTTTCCTTATTAAGTTAACCACTATCTGTGCTATTTTAAAGCTATATTACTAATAAGAATTTTAATTTATAATAGATATATAAGAAGTTACTAGATCTTATAGATTTAAAATAAGAGTAACAGTTTATAAAGACCAAAATAATAGCTAATAATATCGTTATATTATTAAATATATTATAAACTTACGTTAAAGATATTCTTTATAAGCTTAAGGTACACGTAACATTTTATTTTATTATTATTATTAAAGGAATATACGGCTTTAAGTTTAACACTTTAATAAACCTAACTTACAGGTAGGTTATAATAAAGGTCATTTAGGACTTAGTAAACTAAAAATAAATAAACTTCACCGTTACACTTACTATTCGTTAAAATAAAATAGTAAAAATAAGGATAAAGAAAACTTAAAATAACTTATTAATATCTATTATATTCCAGTACTCTCTAATTCACTTTCTATTCTCCCTTATTATATATATTCTCTTTTAGAAATATATAATAGTTAACCTAATTATATAATAAAGTATTTATTTTATTTTAATATACGTTTTAAAATAGTGTTAAGTTCTTAATTATCCTTATTCCATTTTTACTTCTTAACTTTACTAATATTATTATAACTTAAGCACTTTATAATAATATATTTAATCCTAACTTTAAATTATATAAGATAATACTTTAATAGTTAATCTTAAAGGATATGGATTCTATTCTACTGAGATAAAAGGCTAACTTTAAAGGGAAAGGCATCTTCCTAATTAACTATAGACTTTATTTAAAGCTGTAAAACTAAATATTAGAAGTTACTAACCTATAAGAAAAAGTACGTTTATATATTATATGTATAAGTACTAGAGGTAAATAAGATAGTAAGCTAAACTCCTTAAGTATATTTATATATCTATTAACTAATATATTAAATAGCAGGTGTTCTTTTTAAAGCATTACGTAAATATATCTAAAGTAATACAAAAAACGTATTCTAACAGTTATATTAGCTAAGGGTTATCGGTAAGAACTTTATAAAGTTAACATTTTATAAGTATTTTAATTAAGATATTAATATTACAACCTGCACCCGACACAGGCCTTAAGAGGACTGGCGCGGGTTAAGACAGAACGTATGGCAGGACGCTAACAGGTAAGGGGCGTTCCGAAGACGGCTTGTTAAGCTAGCACTCCTAAACGGGGGGTTTAATGTCACTGTAGGTCGCTGTCATTATAATACATAAAGGTAAGTTTAAACAGTAAGATATAAATAAATAATTAAATATTAGTGTGAGGAATTAGAGTTCCTTACTGTGGTTATAAGTATAACTATAACTATCTATACTATTAACTAAGGGGTACTTTATACCTTATTTGGTCTGTTATGCTTAATAGTGCACTACGTAATTACGGCTAAGCAGTTAACTAAATAGTGCTTAGTGTTATTAGTCCTTATGGACCACTAAGCGCTTTCTTATTAGTTATAGGGGTTTTAGGTCTTTACACCCCTGGCTTAGTGTGTCTGGATGGTATACACTGTCCTCCTGCACTGTTCCTTCTGTAGGGGATTTATCGGGCCACCCTGGCCTAAGTGACGGCTTGTAGGGTCGTTACACGATTCCCCCTCTTTAACATTCTTTTCTTATAAAGAATTGTTAGGTTGGTTTCCCTTTTTCCTCCACCTTTATTATATCTTTTAACTGTGTTAAAAAGCGTAAAAGATAGAGAAAGTAGGAAAAGGCTCCTTATAACCGTCACATTCGTCTTATAAAATCCCTTAACGCTTTTAGTTCGCAGATATCTCCCTACACTTGTTGCTAAACTAAGTCCTTACTATGCTGAGTTGTAACGTAATTTAACAGTTACGGTAAGTGCCAGTCCACTGGCATACCTTTTTTATATAACGTATTTAGTCACTCTGACGAGTTTATTAAGGGCTTAGTGGATAAGAAAAAGGAGTTAGACACCTTATATAATCAGGTAGTTATTAAGTATTATAACTCTCTTATAAAGTTATAACGTGTTAAAACCTAGCGGTGTGTTATTAAAGTGAAGGTAATAAAAGTATTTTCCTGTAAGGCTGAGGTTTTATCTTTCTAAGAACGGGTAAAGGTAGTAGACCTGGTTTAGGTTAAGCTGGTTTCCTGGGACTGGGACTTTTTTTTAGCGGGCTTTTCTCTTAAGGGTTTACTATAACCTGTGACGTCTTCTTAACTTAGTTTGTAGCTTTTTTCCTTTAATAAATAAAAACGGTTTCTTTAGCGTAATAGCGGCGCGCTTACTTCCTTTAGTAAGGGGTTGTAAGTCCAGGTCCCATAAGGGTCTTCTGTCGCTTTAAATCCTCGCCTTTTAAGGCTAGAGGGTCTAAGGTAACTTTTTACTTTTTCTTTTACTAACTTCCTTTTTTACCAGCACTTATTTTTATATAGAGCTTAATAGGAGCTCTGGAGGTCCAGCCTTTTTATTAGGTTTAAGGTCCTTATAACTTACAGTTAAAGGTCCTGATAAATGTCCTTTTGTACCTATTAAGGAGTTTCCTACCGCTTCCTAGGCTTTAAGTCCTATAATAGTCTTACTTTTCAGTATAGTAGTTTAGATATTAGATCTTATCTTATTTCTAATTTTTATTATCAGTTTTAATTAATCTGGATTCTTTTAATAAAACTCTGTAATTAGGTCTAAGCACTTAAGGTTTTTAACTAATTTTTATAAGTTACTTTTAAGGCTGTAATTTAGCTACTTAATAAGATATTTAAATGTGTTTTTTCCTTTCCATAAATCTATAACTTCCTTAACGTTATATTTATCCTTATTAGCGTCGATCTTAATCTTCTTTTCCAGAGGAACTCCCTTTAGGGTAGGTTTTAAAAGTGAGACGTGAAAGACCTTAATCCACACCTTTATACTAGTAGGTAGGTTTAATTTGTAATTAAAGGTGGTGACCTTTTTTTTAACTTAAAACGGTTTATACCTTTTAAAGTTAAGCTTTTTATTAGGCCGTTTCAAATACAGGTTTTATAAAAAAAGATAAATGTAATCCCCCTCCTGGAGAGTTAATCCCTTAACTTATTTACTATTATAGTAAAGTCCTTTTTTAAATATTAGTTATTTAGTTTTATATTTATTAGTAAACTTCTTTATTTATTCACGTATAAACTTAAATTTAGCTTACAGGTAATTATATAGTTCTTACATCCAGTCTATATAGATTACAGTTTAGGGGGTGTTAATAAGTAGGCTTTAATAGAGCTTAAGCTCCTTACTGTAATTAGTAAAGAATAGTAATATACCTGTCAACTTAACTAACATTATATTATAAGCTATTTATATTATTAGTAATAATTTAAGCTAATTATCTTATTTAAAGTTAACGTATACCTAGAGATATATTATAAGTATTTAATTAACTTATTCCGTTTAACTATCTGTTTATAAGTAGAAAGCTGTTAAAAACTTACTCTTCACACCTATCCTTTACATTAACCCTTATTAAAACTTTAACACGATTAACTTATCTCGATCTGTAACGATGTTATCTAACTAGAAATGTTATAAAACTACCTCCTTTTTAAAAATATAAGTAAGTTACTTTACTGTTATATCCTTTAAAGTTAGTAGAAAATAAGCCTATTTTATTAATCTGTTAATTATTATAAGGACTTAGTTATAAGTGACTCTTATAACAGGGTCCCTAAACTCTAGGATCCTAGTAACGAAATTAAGTAAGATTAAGCTTTATAATACCTGTAGTATAAGGAGTGGTTTAAAAAGTCTATAAGGCTTATAACACTAGTTTTACTTTTAGTGGTAGATATTACAGTTATTAACCACTTCTTTAACTAGCTTTTTCATTCCTAAGAAGGTATATACCTGCTAAGCTTACATAAAAGTCTTAACTTAGCCTATATATCCTTTAAATTAAGACTTATAAACCTGTTAAATATACTCCTTCCACTTATTTAGGTTATAAATATATAGTTTCTCTTAATACTAAAGCCTTACTTTTAATTTAAGCATACCGTTTATACCTTTTAATAACTGTTCCAGCTGATAACTAGTTTTATCTTAGTTTAGATATATTAAGCACTCCTTACCACAGTTTTATAAGTGCCTTAAGAAGTCTCTTAAGGGGTATTTATACTTACAGGTTCCTTTTACTAACCTTTTTATTTAAAAGTCCTACTATTATTAATAGATATTATACTTTATTTATAAGTTTATATAAACGTTAATAATTTATTTTAATGTCTAATTATTTAACACTTATAACGTGTGTTTTAACGTGTTATTCTTTACTTTATTAAATATAATAATAGGGATTAGGATTAGGTTAGTATCTTTATAATCCTATCTCTAATTAAAAGTATCAGCTTACTTATTATCTTTCCCTTTAACATAATGGATCTGGAAGTGGAACAGGGTTATTAACTTTACCCACTATGTTTACTATAGATTAAGTTCCTTTATTAAGAAGTATTAAAGGTTATTATAATCTAAAAAGACTTAGACTAGTTCTTCTGTGCTATTTAAATATAATGCCTATTTAATAAAGTATTAAATAATTACTATTAATTCCTTATTATAAATTAGGTATTATAAGGCTAGGCTGTGGATTCCTTTTAATAAGAAGGTAATTAGGTGACATTTCCCATCGTCCTAGATTTAGCTAAATTCTATGTTAATTGTGAACTTTAAGGAGTCTGTCTCGACTTAAAAAGGCTTTAAGAAATCAGGGAGGGCTAAGACTAATGTTATAATAAAAGTGTGTTTAAGGCCTTTAAATGCTTTTTACTGTCTATTAGTCCACTTAAATAGTTTACCCATCCCTGTAAGCTTATATAATAGTTTTATAATCTTTATAAAGTACTTAATAAAGTATTAATAAAAGTTTATAAAGTTAATAAAAGCTTACAACTTTATTTAATTCTTTAAAGTAAGCTAGTCCCTAACTGCCTTTATCTTCTCTATTTACATTTTAAACTTTCTAAGGGTTATTTAAAACCTTAAATAGTTTAACTCCTACACGTGGAAATGGCTCTTTTCTAAGTTCACTGTCAGCTTCGCCTTTTTAAAAGCTGTTAAAACCTGTTATATATATTTTTAATGTTCTTTTAAAGTTTTAGAATAAACTAGAACGTTATTTAAGTATATAAAGATAAACTTATTAAAGAAAGGGTGGAGAATATTATTAATAAGGCCTTAAAAAGTTATAAGGGTGTTTGTTAATCTTATTAACATAATATAATATTAGTAATACCTGTTATAAATCTGAAAGGCCATTTTATGTTTATCCTCTTTCTTCACTCTAATATAGTTAAACCCTATGGGGAAATTAAGGCTGGAGAACCAGTTTACCCTAATAATCCGTTCTTATATTTCTATAATAAGTAATAATAAGTAACGATTCTTAATTATATCTTTATTTAACATTTAATAATTAATAACTATATATAACTTACTATCTCCCTTCCTTAAGATAAACAGTATTAGGTACCCTGCCGGGGACTAGGATTTTATAATAAACCTGTTCTTTAAGTTTTCATTAATATACTCCCTTAAGGTTTTAACCTGTTAAGGGTTTAAATAGTAAGGCTGGAAGTTATAAAGCTTTACTTCCAGCTTTAACCTAATTTCTTAATCTTATAATCTATAATCTAGTAGTTATAATATCTTTTTTTAAAACAGTGTAAACTTTCTATACTTTATAAGTACCTTAAATAAGTTAACTTCTTTACTTATCTGTAAATTAGCTTCCTGCTTCTTTTTACCTTTTAAATTATCATTTAAGTAATATAGTAAACCTTTTAATCTTTTAACCGTCTTTATAAACCTAACCTAAACTATACTTAATTTTAAAGGTTTAGCGTGCTTTTAAGTACTTTATATATCTTTAAAGCAGTTTAATGCTTCTTTAACCTCCTTTAAATGGTAATCACAGTTAAGGGACTTATTAAAGGTGAGGTAACCACTCCTTTAATTAATTATAGGGTTATACTTTTCCAGTTAGGGTAGACTTAAAACTACATTATACCCTATAATTAATATAACGTTAAAATCCACTTATTATTTATCTCTATCTACCTTAATTAAAAGTAATAAATAGTAGGTAACTTTACTATTATTATATTAATATAAGCCTCCTTCTCCATTTTAAATAGGAATAACCTCTTTATACTCTTTATTAGGGAGTTTCCTTTAATTAACTAGTAAAGGGTGTATTAATGTGACGACCCTGCAGGGCCGTCACTGGGGCCGGAGCGGCCCGACGAATCCCCCGCAGAAGGAACAGTGCAGAAAGGCAGCACGCACGGTACTGCGCACTGGGCCAGGGGTGCAAAGACCCAAAGCCCCTACGACTAATGAGGTGCTGCTCGCGGCATGCCGAGTGCTCGCATCGCGAGCAGGGGAAACCTCACGAGCAGAACGCTCGCGCGGTGCAAAGTGCTTGCACAACAAGCACTTGCGACACTATAAGCAAGGTACGAAGTACCTCCCAGTTAGTTAGTATAGATAGTCATGGTTGTGCCCACAACCACTGTGAGGGACTCTAGTTCCTCACGCTAGTATTTAATTATTTATTTATGTCTTACTATTCAGACTCACCTCTGTGTATTATAGTGATAATAACCTACAGTGACATTAAACCCCCCGTCTAAGAGTGCTAGCTTAATAAGCTGTCTTCGGAACGCCCCTTACCTGTTAGCGTCCTGCCATACGTTCTGTCTTAACCTGCACCAGTCCTCTTAAGGCCTGTGTCAGGTGCAGGTTGTAATAATTAAGTTAAAAGTACTTCCACTATTAATTATTACTCTTACTCTAAACAGCCTTCCTTTTCTATCTGTTAAGTTGACATTAACGGAATAATACTTATACTCTTTTAATATTTAAGTTATAATAATTATTTATCTTTAAAGTCTTATTTAACCTAACCTTTAAATACCTCTCCTTCTTCTTAAGGTTTTTACTAACTAGTAAATTACTGGTTTCCAGCCCTTTTAAAGGGCCTGTAACCTTTTCTTAATTCTTTCTAGAAAAACAAGTAACTTTAATAAACTTAATAATTAACCTTTCTTAAGTTTTTACACTTTAATATCTAGTTAACTTTAAATGGTTTAATGTTCTTAAAGTCCTTAATAAGTTAATAATACGCTTTACAGGACTGGATTATAATAATATCTCTTTACTCCTAAATCCGTTAATAATCCTCTTATTTCTACCATTCTCTAACCTTTCCCTTAAGGTGTAATAAACATATTATAACTAAGCAGTTATTAAATACCCCTTCTTACTAACATATAATAAGGGCCTGGTTAACTATAGTAACTTTTCACTTATTACTAAATTCCCTTATTAGGGAATAGGAGACTTAGTAATAAGCTAGTTCTAATTCCACCCTTATAATAATGTAATCCCGTTTTTATACACTAGGGAAGTGGTTATAAGGGGCCTTAAGTCCATAATACCAGTTAAAAGCACAGTTATTATACACACAGTTAATCCACAGTATATCCCTATAATTAAAGTGGTTAATATTAATTACAGGTACTGTAATTATAAAGTATAGGATAGGTGAAGTGGCACCTTATTTCTTCTCCTCTTCCACTTATTTTTAAATTTATTATTTTTCCTAAACCTTTTCTTAAAACTCAGGTAATAGTAACCCAGCTTATTCTTTTATAAAGTAACCCTTTTTAATAAGTTAGTATTTAAGCTAATTAGTAAAGTGTACTTTATTATAAAGTTGTAACCTAATTTCTATTACTTTATCTTTAAACGTTATAGTAAGGCCTTTAACTTATAAATCCTCCACTTCGTCCACTAACTCTTAATGTTTTTCCTTTAACTCCTAGACCCTTTATTAATATACTTACTTAATACCTTCTCAGGGGACCCTTAAGGTATTAGCTTAAGGTACATTAGCTTTAATACAGGGTAGTTATCTAAACTATCCCTTTTCTAAAGAAGTAAGGGTGTTAATCCATTTAACATGCTTAAAGCGTTTAAAAGTCTTAAAAGGTATTATTAAGAAGAACTTCCATTTTTCTAACTTAATTCTTTTTACTTACTCTCTTTCACCTTCTAAGGCTTACTTTACCACTTAAGTAACCTAAAGGGCTAGTTCTTTAACTCCCTTAACTATTTTAATAAGGTTTAAGTTAGGGTCCTTCTTAGACTTCTTTAGTTCCTAAGCTTACAAGGTAAGGTTTTTAAATCCTGTAACAGCTAACTAAAACATCTCTTTTTAAAATCAGTCTTTTATAACCTATACCTTTAATAGTTCTAAATTCCTACCTTAAAATCGGTCTATAACAACCTACACCTTTATAGCTAACTCTTTTAAAATATCCTTAAAGACTAGATATATTACGTCTTAAGGTTCTCCATCTTCTTCTTCCTTATCTCCTACATTACACTTATCCATCTAAGTGTAGTTTTCTTTATTACTTACTATCTTAATATAAACGTTTTTAAAGTTAAACTTAACGTGTTTTCTTTATTTTAAGATAGGTTTCTAACTAATTTACTTTAATAATAGGTATTACTATATTATATAACCTTTTTTACCACAGTTAAAGTACTAGACTTAGGATAAGTCTTTAGACTGCTTCTACTGTTATTATTAAAGTTTGTTACAGTTAGGTTAATTCTGACAGTTTACTATATTAATATCTATTAATCTAAGGTAATAACCTATTATAGTTAACTAATTTCCCTTCTTAAGTTTACTTAGCTAGTAAAGGGTCTGTTCTTTTTAAAAGTTCCTTTAATAATAATAATTATAATACCGGTTATTAGCCTTAATAGCTATTTTAACTAACTTTTAAAGGCAGTCTAGTTAATCTTCTTAATAAAGGTCTCTAATGACATATTCCTTTAGACCGCTTTAAAATAATATTACCAGGGCCTTTTAGCTAAGTTTAGTCTTTATTACTTTTAACTTAAAGCGTGTAAAGAACTTAAGGATTAAAGACGTCTGTCTTAAGGCTATAAAGTGCTATTCAGCCTACCTTAAAGCATTTAATTCCTTAAATTTAATTTAAAGTTAATTAATAAAAACGTTAAAGTTATTAAAAAGGGCTTAAGTTTTAAGGGCTTCCTTTTATACTTTATTTACTAAGAGGTTGTTAATTGTTTTTACATAAAGTTTATACTAGTAAACAGCTACTTTATTTAATAGGGTTTTAATAAACCTGACCTTTCCTTCTTCCTTAAAGAACTACTTATTATAATAAGTGACGTAACTTTAAAGTTAGGCTATTTAAGACTCTAGTTACGCTGAATCTCCCTTAAAGTGTAACGGTAGGGGGAGCTTTACCTGTTTCTTTTATAAGCTTTTAAGGTTATTATTTTCTAACTTAACAGTATTAAGTTAAACTTAGAGTTTTTTAATAAGATTAATACGGCTTTTAATATCTCTAGGGAAGGCTTTATTAAGTTCCTTAACCAGTCCTTACTAGTTAAGGTTTAAGTCTTTAAGGTATGTAATTAACTTATTAATAATAGGGAGTTAAGGTTAAGTTTACACCTCTTTAATCTCCTTACCTTTTTTAAAGGTTAATATATTAGTGGTAAGAGGAAGGTAATGTCTAGGAATTTAATAAACAGCATTTAGAACTAAAACGTTAATATCGTATTATAACTTACATTTAACATAGGCCTTAAGAGGACTGGTACAGGTTAAGATAGAACATATAACAGGACGCTAACAGGTAAGGGGCGTTTTAAAGACGGCTTATTAAGCTAACACTTTTAAATAGGGGGTTTAATATCACTATAGGTTACTGTCACTATAATATATAAAGGTAAGTCTGAACAGTAGGATATAAATAAATAATTAAATACTAGCGTGAGGAACTAGAGTTCCTTATTATAGTTATAAGTATAACTATAACTATTTATATTACTAATTAGGGGGTACTTTGTACCTTACTTAGTCCGTTATGCTTAGTGGTGCACCACGTAGTTACGGCTAAGCAGTTAACTAAATAGTGCTTAGTGTTATTAGTCCTTATAGACTATTAAGCGCTTTCTTACTGGTTATAAGGGCTTCAGGTCTTTACACCCCTGGCCCAGTGCGTCTAGATGGTGTACACCGTCCTCCCGCACTGTTCCTTCTGCGGGGGATTCGTCGGGCCGCCCCGGCCCAAGTGACGGCCTGTAAGGTCGTCACAATTAAAGCAATTTTTAAGTTACTTTGTAATATAACGTGTAAGAAAGATAATTAAGTGCTTATTTACCTTATAAAGAAAGATCCTTAGGGCTTTAAAAACCGTAAGGATATTTAGAAATTTAAAAGGGAAAGCTGTAATACTTATATAAAGTACAGATTATAATATCTCTACATATAAGTAACCTGTAAAACAGTTAATAATTACTTATTAAGTCTTTTAAAACTTACAGTTAAGAAAAGCTATTAAGAATATTTTAAGAGTATTAACAGGATAAGAAACTGTGACGACCCTACAGGCCGTCACTTGGGCCGGGGCGGCCTGACGAATCCCCCACAGAAGGAACAGTGCAGGGGGACAGTGCATACTGTCCAGGTGTACTGGGCCAGGGGTGTAAAGACCTGAAGCCCCTACGACTAATAAGTTACTGCTTGCGGCATGCTAAGTGCTTGCATTACGAGCAGAAGAAACCTTATAAGCAGAACGCTTATGTGGTGTAAAGTGCTTGTATAATAAGCACTTGCAGCATTATAAGTAAGGTATAAAATACCTCTTAATTAGTTAGTATAAATAGTTATAATTATGCCTATAACCACTGTAAGGGACTCTAGTTCCTTACGCTAATATTTAATTATTCATTTATATCTTACTGTTTAGACTTACCTTTGCGTATTATAATAACAGCAACCTATAGTGACATTAAACCCCCTATCTAAGAGTGTTAGCTTAATAAGCTATCTTTAGAACACCCTTTACCTGTTAGCGTCCTGTTATACATTCTGTCTTAACCTGCACTAGTCCTTTTAAGGCCTGTGTCGGGTATAGGTTATAATATAATACTAACGTCTTAGTTCTAAACGCTGTTTATTAAATTCCCAGATATTACCTCTCTCCTATTAATATATCAACTTTAGGAAAAGGAAAGGAGATTAAGGAGGTGTAAGTTTAGCCTTAGCTCCCTATTATTAATAAGTTAGCTATATACTTTAAAGATTTAAACTTTAACTAGTAGGGATTAGTTAAGGAATTTAACAAAGCCTTCCCTGGAGATATTAAGAGTTATATCGGTTTTATTAAAAAACTCTAGGCCTGACTTAACACTGTTAAGCTGGAGAATAACAACTTTAAAGGCTTATAAAAGAAATGAGTAAAGCTCCCTCTGCTATTACGCTTTAAGGGAGACTTTACGTAGCTGGAGTCCTAGATAACCTAGCTTTAAAGTTATATTACTTATTATAATAAACAGTTCTTTAAAGAAAAAGGAAAGGTTAGGTTTATAAGAGCCTTACTAGATAAAATAGCCGCTTACTAATATAAACCTTACATTAAAATAATTAATAATCTCTCTATAGATAAAGTGTATAAAGAGGCCCTTAAGACTTAAGCCCTTTTTAACAATTTTAACGTTTTTATTAACTAACTTTAAATTAAGTTTAAAGAATTAAACACCTTTAAGTAGGTTAAGTAACGCTTTATAGCCTTAAGACAGACGTCCTTAGTCTTTAAGTTCTCTACACGCTTTAAACTAGAAGTAGTAAAGATTAAACTTAGTTAAAAAACCTTAATAATGTTATTCTAAAGTAGTCTGAAGGAACACGTTATTAAAAACCTTTATTAAGAAGATTAACCGGACCGTTTTTAAAAGTTAGTTAAAATAGTTATTAAGGCTGATAACTAATATTAAAATTGCTGGCGTCGCTTCGTTCGTCATTCCGCGACGGCCCTTCGCTACGCTACGGGGCGCTCCATTCCTCACTTTCGCTCCTGGCAATTTTAGCGTGGGGTATTAAGCTTATTTCAATAAGTGCAGCGAACAAAGCGACAGAAACCTGTCCGGAGGCCAATACATCTATTTAAAGAGATAAAAGAATAATTAAAAATAAATCTTACTTTTTAAAGCCTTATTTTTTACGATTTAAAGACTTT
>Ga0247758_1001189_pt1 | contig 20546 bp, 23 predicted proteins | sample UWRJL156409C4_FD_180950 | JGI IMG/M metagenome (GOLD analysis project Ga0247758, IMG submission 180950) | Plant litter microbial communities from Arlington Agricultural Research Station in Wisconsin, United States - UWRJ-L156-409C-4 | ecosystem: Environmental > Terrestrial > Plant litter >...
AGTCGCGCAGGCCAGCTATCCATCAACTGAGTCGCCGGGATCGTCGAGAAGGGCGGAACCCTGGTGTTGAACACGTCAATCGTGGGTTTTCTGGCTTTGGCGGGCGTATCGTAGCTTTTTTTTTTTCTTCAGGAGAGATCGGCGCTGTTTGACCCAGCAGGGGAAAACCGAGAAGCCCTTCCCGACCCGCAGATTGCCGATTGCACATCATTGGCTCCAGGGAATAGCTCCCCCGCGCTGACGAGGGCCGCCACCTGCCTGGGCAAAATGCCCCGCTCCAGCATGAACACCTCAACGGCCCTCATGGGAAAGCTTCACTCCCGCCGTTTACAACCAACTCACGATCGACAAACACGAAGGAACTACGACTTTACCCCCCCCAAAAAACACATAGCCGTGATCTCACCAAATCACAGCAATGTCCTCCGACACTCTCCCCATCACCCCTTCCCGCTTTGCTTCAGCCCTCAAAGATCTCTCCATCAGCAGCCTGCACCTCAAAGTCCTCGAGCTCCGCAACAACATCGCCCACCTCGACTACTCCAACGAGCAGCTTCGGCCCTTCGCAGATGGGACTGCGCCAACCTCCTCGACCCCACAGCAGCCAGACCCCGACTGCATCGATGCGATTCGCGAGAACGAAGAGGTAATCTCGCGCATGCAAGAGCGAATCCAGCTAGTGCGCGCCGAGGTAGAAGACCGCGGATGCAGTTGGACCGAGTTCCAGAGCAAGGAGGAGGCTGATGCTGAGGCTGGGGTGAGGGGTGAGGATGAAGGTAGTGGCGGCGGGGAACCCACTACGAACGGGACCGGCGTGAACGGTGCGAACGGACAACCTAATGTCGCAGAGCCGAGGCACTCAGCTTGGAGGGATGGCACCTTCCAGACTGGCGTGATTCGCGGTGGAGATGTACATATGGACGGCGTGGCAGGATCGGGAGGTTCGCTGACAGACGAAGAGCTGAGGCGGAGAATGGAGGAGCAGCTCCGAGGCTTGGGCGATGATGGAGAAGAAGAACAGGGCCTGCATCTGTAATACTGCTGGAAAGAAACTTAAAGATTGAGCAGAAATGCACTATAGGCGTTAGGGAATGGATTATGATGGGTTACGGGCGCTGGGCAACATACCTACTCTCAGAAAATACCCGAGACAGACCAAATAAAACTATAAGTATAAAGCTAGGCATCTACCGACTGACTATACGTTTGGGCTAGTTGCTTGTTGCTTCGGTGTATGTTTTTCATATACATGTACATCCTTAGTCACGCCAATAATATGTCCGAAGCAAAGAAAAAAAGTGTGTCACAGGAGTGGCCAGATGAGAAGAAAATGATACAACGCTGTTTTGATCAGGGGACAGCCTCCCAGCCTTTTCCCTTGCAATGCTGCCCCGAACGCCTTGTAACCCCGACAAAAAAAAGACCGAGGGCTTGAAACTTACAACCAAGCCCAAACCAGTGCCCCCATAACCAACAGGCTAACCGAAATGCATGAAAGAAATGACCAATGTTACTAGAGAAGTATAGGTGAGCCATAGACGCCTACAGCGACCAAGAAAAGGAAAGAAAAAGACCGCTAATCCGTTCGGGGGTGAAGTGCCTTATAGGACAAGTCTGGCACCAGCTGGTTCCTCTCTTGCGCTGTTCGCACCGTCACCAGGTATTGACTTCGAATTGGTGACTTCCTGGAGCGGCAGTTGTGGTAAGTTTCCGCTTGCTGATTCTGCGCTCAGAATCGTCGGTAGCCTTGGCTTCTGCGCCGCATGATGGGGACTGTTGCCTAACGACTCAAAGCTCCGAGACGCGCATTCGTTCCCAGAATTCCCTGATTCCACTTCGGGAGTCGCAATCGGGCGATGACTTGGCCTCCGGCTCCTCCTTCGATCCGCCTCATCCATGGAATCCTCCGATTCGGTCGACATACTGTAGGTCCTTCGCCCACTTCTTGCCGTCGATGTCGTAGCCCGCCTAGGTCGAGTATTGTTCAGAGAGGATGTCGAGTGAAGTCCGCCCTCAAATGGCGTCTCTCCATTCCGTATCCTCGCCTCGAGTGCCCTCTCGCCGACTCGTCTCCCCATTGACATACCGTCTGAGGTTCCGACCGTCCTCATGCTGGCAGTCCTGCTAACTGGTGTTTTGCCTTCCATCACCTTCGCCGGGGGCGGCGGTTGTAGCATCCATCTCAAAGCATCTCTATGTATGGGCTTGCTGCTGACTACGGGCGGGTGGTAGTCATTGACAGGTGGGTTCCTGGGCGAAAAGTAGAAGTTATAGCGGTCTTCCTCTGTCACCCCCTTATCGATGCCGAGCTTTGACTCCACGAAACGTCCGGCAGTCGTTCCGGCCTGCTTGATAGCGTCCATGAGCTTCTGGCCAGTACGCGAGAATTCGTGCCCCCAAAGCTCCTCGTCCTCCCGCTGGTATCGTTTGAGGTTCCAGTCGTCGCCTGTCGACACCGAAGCTGTTTTGCTCAACGTGGCGCTCGCTGCATCCTCCTCTGGGACCACTGTGGGAGCGCTCCCTATCCCGTGGAGTGTAGTCAGGGCGGGCGTGGTAGGCGTCTTGGGGGTACCATTGGTTCCTGTCCCAGTTGGGGCTCCGACAGCAATACTACTGTCAGTTCCCACACTCGCGAGATCTCGACTCGCGTTTGTGAGCCCCCGCTGGCTTGCAGCCTTGCTCGAGTCCCCTCCTCTTCCTTTCTTTTGTGGCAAACTTGGCCCCATCTGGATCTCCTCGCCCCAGTATGGATTCGTATGAAATGGGTCTGGATGGTGATAGAGGTGTGGCTGTTCGGCCACCACTCGCGCCTTCTCCTCGCTTTCCTTCTTGGCCTTTACCCGGGCTTTCCGCCGATGAAGAACTTTGTTACATGGTGTACAGGCGACAAAGTAGAAGATAGCTGACTGAACAGCAACGGGGAACGACATCCTGGGTCCTGGGGATACCGGTCTTCACCCCTCGTGGCTTGGGAAATACAGGGTGAGTGCCCTTTTGGCCCTGCTACCACTTTACAGGACTCATATAGATTGACAGTTCGTTGCTAACAAACGGCCTCGGAGTTTTCGGGTGATTACTGTGAGGTATGTTGACCATGGAGACCAACACAGAGTGGTGAAGCGCCTTGGGTCGTGAATTGGGTGGGTCCCAAAGCCCTCGGGGGACAAATTGTTGTTGGGTGGGGTTATCGATGCCCAAGATTTGAGAAACTCGGCGCTGGGAAGGGAATGGTATGTTGTGTCTTGCGTGTATAACGGTGTGGCGCGCCACTTGGATTCGGGGTTCGCGGAGTCGTGGAACAGTCGGACAAGGGTCGTGGGGGTAATGAACGTGGCAATGAAGTCAAATATACGACATATGCGTTGAGCTCTCGTGATTTCGAATTGTCGTTAGTTAGTTAGAAAGAAAATGGAAATACCAAGAAAGGATGCGCAGTTTGGCCGAGGGAGGTGTATGTTGTTGGAGCGGGGGAGGGGAGGGGAGGGAGAAGGAAACCAAACGGAGTCCCAAGCACAAGGCAGGCAAAGAACGTGAAACAGAGCGATGAGCCCGAGATCGACGGGTGCTTTGGTGCGTTTTGCACCAGCTAGCACCGTATTTTAAGGGTCAATTTAGATGGCAGACGCCTCTTGCAGGGGTGTGAGCCAGACCCTAAGAAGTAGGTTTCCTATCGAAGCACAGGGGTTAGATGAGGCGCACCTCAGCTGGGAAGCTATTTCCACTCTCCAACAACATAGGTAAATTCCTCAAAGTGTCCTCACAGACATCGTGACCATCGCATTCCCGAGGCAGAGCACCTCAAAGACAAACTACGCCGCGGCAACCTAGTTCTGGCCGGATCCTACCTTTTGCCCCCCCCCCTTCCCGCTAAGCAAAACAGGTAGGTGTAGTCAACTCGGTTGCGAGGTCCACTACATGCGTTGTACATCCATCTAGACACTTCTACCTTGCATGCAATGTGCATCATCCATCCTGCACACCCACTCGACGACTGCCCAAAGCGTTCAGACCCTCCCAGACACACCCACCAACCCTTCGATGCATGAGTGCACGGTCCAAAACACGTGTGCAGGAGCTGACCCTGAATAGGCGTGGCAAGTCGCCCGTTTTCGCCCACCGGGTTGACCGGACAAATCATTGTGAAATGGCAGCCGTCCAGTCCTCCCGCCCAAAATTGATCTTTGGCATTCCCGTGCTTTTGCGTATGCAGCTCCCTGGATTTGTTACTGTCAAGCCTGGTTAAAGTTGGCGACGCATCTTGTGGGGATTAATGGCTTAGGATGACGTCTCATTCATAAAACCCCTAAGTACCTAATTAAGATATGCACAAGTAGCAGGTGCTTATAGAGCAGATATTGCTCAAATCAACACCTGGGAACCAGTGGGTGTGCTGTGGAGCTTGGTCATATGTAGGTACTGATCTTGTGTAAATCGACGAGATGATGAAGATGGGCCAGCTGCACGAAGTACCTCACACCTACAATCATCAGGCGCTATTTTCTCCAACGAATTGACTTGTGCCTAGGATCAAAGCCCACCTCTATCATCATTGGGCAGTTGTTCTCTGTGGGGGAAGAAATGCATGAAGAACCACAGACTAAATTCATTTATCCACCATCTGGGTTGAACGGTTCGCGGCACATCGGCATCCAACCACCCCGCAATGATCGTCGGCTTGGCGATTGCCAGCAAGGGAATAATCCACAATTACTCCTCCCTGCCACGTTTCTAATTTTTCTGCGCACTCAATGCTCTGGGCAACCAGCTGGGACATTGTTGTTCACAATTGCATTAGGAATTTTGGTTATATTTATTGATCTGCCTGCTCCCGTACAACTTGGCATCGCGAACCAGAGTCGGAATCAAGTCCGATCCTTCAGCCCCAAGAACAACCCATGGAAGTGCCTTTTTCCTCTTACCACCCAGCTCACTTGCCAATACAGATCCGTGCTACTCTTGCGCCTGCCCATCCATGACTTTCATCAAAGTCTGCTTGATCAAAACAGACCAGCGTCTGTGAGAGAACAGTCAAAAGAAAGAGGAAACAAAGAGAATAAAGCGTAAGATAATGTCGAAGGCTGGTTCATTTTAATGTACACACATCTAACTCCTTTGCCCAGCCGGATAAAAGCCCCGTTTTGTATAAGAGACGTGAGTCGATGTGAATAAGCAGAGCGCCAGCGGGATGATCAAATTGTCGTACCATCCGCCAAGTTCGCATGGCAAGAAAACGTACACAGAGGGCAAAGCTCCGAACTGCTGAAAATAGTCGGCTGCTTAAACATCCCACTCGTTCTCGACCTCAGGTTCATCCTTAGTGCTAAGGGCGGCAAACGACGACTGCTGTGAGAATGGCTTTGTCGGCTTTCCATTGCCGTTGGCTGTGGCCTTCTGTGTCTTGACAGCGGTGGGTTGAGACACAACAGGTGTCGTCTGCTTCAGCTCGGGCTCGACCTGGGTTTCGGTGACAGGCTCCTTCTTCTTGCCCTTTGCGGCCTTCTTAGTTGTGACAGTGCTCCATTCCTCCTCTCCACGAAGAATCTCCATTTGCTCCTCCTCAGACGGCAGCGACGAGATCCAGTTCTTGTCTTGCTTCGATGTTGGGGGCGTGGCTTTTCTGGTCGACACCTCAGTGTGGCTAGCGGTGTTGAAGGTATCCAAAGGCTGGACGGCACCATGGTCGCCATTGGTGGCGCTGCTGTTGGTTGAGTTACCGTTAGCGCCATTGCCAGTCCAAGCAGACTGTGCGGCCTGAGAGGCCATGAAGGCAGAGCCATCCTTGGCAGCCCGTCCTTCAGAAACGCGAGCAAGTCTTCTCTGTGCTTCGAGGGCAACCTGCCTCTGTTTCTCAGCCTCCTCACGCTCAACCTTGGCAGCCTCGACCTTCTGACGGTTCTGGCGCTGCTTCTTTGTCTCGACCTTCTCGACCGCCTTTGCCTTCTTCTCCTTCTGCTTGACCTTGTCGGTATCCGTGAGGCGGAGAACGGCAGGGCCAGCCGACTTGGGCTCCAGCATGTCTGCTACGCCAGCCGCGTCGGCGGCAGTCACCTCGGGGGAGGCGGCCGACGAAGCAGCCTGCGACTCGTCGTCATCGGCATCCGCGCCAGCGGTTGAGGAAGGGGCCGAGGGCTTGTTTTCGCTGACAGGATTGTCAATCTCGCGGGCTCGGGATTGCTTGACCGATCGCTGGCGCTTCTCGTCGGTCTTCTTGGGGGCATTCAGGTTGGTGCCCTGTTTAACGCTAGCCAATTGCTTGGCGAATTCTCGGTTGTCAACTCCGTCGTCTGAGCTGAAATCGGGCGTGTAGCTAGGAGCTGGGGCAGCCTTGGGCGCCCGCGGCTTGGGCTGAGTTGTCTTGGTTGAGTCGTCAACGTCCTTGCTAAAAGCTTCTCCTCGTTGGCGCTTCGCCTTCTCCTTGAGCTCCTTGCGGTTCTGCAAGTTCTGCCTCTCCACCTTCTGGCGATGAGCAGCCAACCGTGCGGCCTCGCGGGCCCATCGCTCTCGCAAGCTCCGGTAGATGTAGTAACCGAAGAAGGCAGATAGAAAGGCCCATCCGCCCAAGGTCGACATGGAAACTCCCATGATGGAATTGACTGATGGGAGCCGATGTGTGTAGAGTTGGGCGCAGTGCTGACAACACTGAAAAGGAAACCACAAGAGCTGAGGGACTCTCGAGGGCGATCCAATTAGCTGCTATCGATGACTGGATGTGAAGATCGGGACCAGTTCGGAGCGAGACGGTGATGGATGGTCGGGTCCCCCTTCGAAAAAAGTTGAGGAAGTCGCAGAGAAGATTCCCGATTAATATTACGCGAGATTTCAGACGCAGAGGTGTGGCAGGAGTGAAGGAATTTGGATAATTCGTGTGCGCAGGGTTGGGAAGGTGATGTAATGCTCAGACCCAGGCTAAAGAACGTGATTGAAGGTCAATGGCAGGTTGTGAGAGGGGGACAGAATTTGTGTTCGGTGATGAGGTTTGCTGATAATCAAGCACGACTTGCTCGATTGCTGAAAGGTGTCTTCACAAGTTCGGTTTGCCCCCAGTCAATCCCACTGGTAAGTTGTCGGTCGCACCCCTGTCCCCCAATGGCTTGGCGATAGCCTCCCACGTGACTTCGGCGAGGATAAATTAATTACGGAGTGGGCTAGGAAACACTGTGGAGATGGTTAGTTTCCTTGGTACGGATTGCACGCTGTGGCTTGCTCAGGGGAAGTTCCAGGATGACTTATTATCCCGACCAGACACGGTTCAGTTTAATTGGGCGATGAGTTGATGTGTCTTGAGGTCAGGTAAGGTAGGTAGCGAGGATGGAAGGAACAGCTGTGTGATGAAATGCCATGTGATGATCCTTTCCACCCATCTGCACCGTCAGACGTCAAGGTCACCATTGTGTCAGCAGCTTTAGTCCCATCTTGCAGGTATGATATATCTCACGATTCATCCCAGACCCCATTTCCCAGTTTTTGGGGCTCACGTTGTGTCTCAGTCAAATGCGGACCTTGATGTAAGGGCCCGTCAGTTAGTTGGGACCATGAAGACCCGCTCATTCGCATGCGCTGGCTTGCAGCGGTAATATATCGGCCCTTTATCTGCAGATGGGTGTCTAACGCTAACGTTGAGTTGAGGGGCAGGTAGATGCGATAATAGAAAGAGGGCAGCACCCGACATCATCACTCCTACCGAGGTGGGAAGCAGCAGCATTGAAGGCAAAAATACGATTTATCCCTGCCTCACCCATCCCTCTCACTTCTTGCAATCTTTGCTTCTTGAACTCTGTGTTCAGTTCTGCAACCCTGAAGTTCTTCCACTCACTTGCTACCTACCTACCTACCCCTCCAGCCGCAACGGCGTAGCCCATCCCGTCATGGCACCCAAAAATCGTATCATTATTGACACCGATCCAGGTATGAAGATGCTTGCTTCACGTACTCAACTGCACGACATCCGGCATTAACATGCAGCTCCAGGGGTTGACGATGTGCTTGCGCTGTTGTTGGCGCTTAGTGCGTCGCCTGAGGAGCTTGAGGTTGTCATGATCTCGGTCACCTATGGCAATGTACCGCTTCAGAGGTGCGTTGAGAGCTATTTGCAAGGCTGCAGATGCCATGGTGGTTGACCATTACCGCAGCTGTCTCCGGAATGTGGTCGCATTATTCCATGTTCTGGAGAAGGAAATGGCATGGCGCGAGTCCACTGGAAACGGCCGGGTCTATGGAGCGCTACGAGCTTTCAAGCCTATTGTTGCCGTCGGCGCCGAGCATGCGCTTGAGGATGAGATACTTATGGCGGATCACTTCCGTAAGAACATCCTTGTGAACTGCCATGTTAAGTTCGTCTGCAGTGCAGAAGCTGACCAGACGCAGACGGTGCTGATGGACTACACGGTGTTCACGATGCGGTAAGGCACTCACTGTATCAAGTCTGTGGAGACTCTCTGATCATTCGATGTAGCATCCTCATCTATCTCCCTCTGATACCTGGCGCTCGCTATTTGCAGATGCTACCAGTGAGTCTGTTCAGACCGCCGAGCAGCCCTCCTATTCCAAGTTCTTCACTCCAAGCAAGACTCTCGCACACAAAGAGATGCTTCGCATCCTGAAGGAGAACCCCAAGGACACGATCACGATCGTGGCTATTGGGCCTCTTACAAACGTAGCGCTGGCTGCATCTGAGGATCCCGAGACCTTCCTACGCATCAAAGAGGTTGTGGTCATGGGGGGTGCCGTGGCGGTTGAGGGAAACATCACTCCTTATGGTGAGTTCAACTGCTACGCCGATGCAGTTGCTGCTGCCCGGGTCTTCGCATTGACCTCTCCAACCCCGGCATCAACCATGCCTCCGGTGATTCATGGAAAATCCGCACTACCGGCATATCCCTCCAAGCTCTCTCGACAACTCAAGCTGAGCTTGTTCCCGCTTGACATTACCACCCCACATGAGCTCACCAGAGAGTTCTTTGACAAAAAGATCAAGCCTCTGAAGAAGTCTGGCAGCCCACTTGCGCAGTGGACTGACACTTTCATGACTGGGACCTATAACAAGATTGATTCCATGCTCGGAGACGGAAGCGAGGCTGGCTTATCATTGCACGATCCCCTCACCATCTGGTACATGATTTCTCGCGACGATCCGGCGTGGAAGCCGGTTCCAGTGCCCGAGGATATCAGGATCGAAACCTGCGGGCAATGGACTAGAGGAATGCATGTGGTGGATAGGCGAGTTAGAGCGAAGCCGGGCGAGAAGAATACGACGGTGAAGACACATCCGGAGGACCCCATGAACGCTGTGACGCTCGACGACGTCCCGGGCGACACGTTGGGATGGCTCAGCGTGAAGAAGGGCAACAGGATCAACAGGGTAGTTGAGTCCCCGGGCGTGGATGCCTTCCCGGAAGAGTTGATGAACAGGCTGTTCTGCTAGATGGCCGAGTTCCCGTGTGCGGGAGGTCCTGTGCTTTATTTCGGGTACTTTAGATCCCCATAGCTCCAAGCCCAAACTCTTCCGTTGTCAGCAGAGACTTTTGAGTAGAACAACCGGTAGTGAATGGCATACCCGTAATAGACGACCTAAACACGCATCGTAAATCCTATCCCGGCTAGTCTTTCAACGAGTGGCCCAAGTCATTGACGGCCTCCTCGCCAGCGTTCGCCGTTCCGAATCCCCACACGCCCCGAATACACCAACTAGTGCTTCGTCGTTCCAATCGGCTCGCCTTTTACTTCCGTCCAGTTGATGCTTGCATCCAGTGCCTCATCCACAAGTCCGACGACACAGACATTCTCGCCCCGGACGATGTAAAGCCCAAGAGGGACCTCAGCTGACGGCTCGCCCTCTTCAACGCTCCGTATCACACGCTCAACTGCGCCATTCAAAACCTGCCATCCACAACCCACCATGTCAGTATCCCCAGAACCAAACAAAAACTCGGAAATCGTGGCAGGCCCCGCCAGTGACGTACCAGGTTGGTCGTGTTGTCGTGGCACGCAAGCGATCCTACTAGATATCGCCCGTCCGTTGTGATGATGCACACCCTCTCTGTAGAGAGACAAGACGGTTAGGAGATGCTGCAGTCACGGCCTTGGGAGAGCGGCGGACTTACTGCCCAGGTAGTTGCTTAGCGACATTGTTGGGTGAGCGCGCCGCTGGTGGATTTGCCGTGGATTGGCTGGTGCACCAAGAGCGCAGGAGGGGGATAATGCGAAGATATTACGGGATCCTCATCCGGTTTGCAGCTGTGGCTCGTTTGTTCGGTACGGTTCTCGTTGAGCAGGAGGATTGGGCGGCTTGTCGACGGAAATATTTGGCTGAGGTTTGGACACTGGACATGATGCTTGGCGCATGGCGGGGCGCTAGGACCAAGCTAGCGAACGGGGGTCAGGTATTGCTATGGAGCCTCAGGCAGGAGTTTGTACATCCCTAGTTGGCCAGGGGTTTATACTCAGATTCAGGCAGCAACTAGATTCGTGCAATCAAGCATCCTCACACAATGACTCTATTTACTTGCCCCTGACATGCACAACAACAACAACAACAACAACAACAACAACAACAGCAACAACAACAACAGCAACAACAACAACAACCAGGGGCTGCAATGTGCCTTTCAAGGGTGTTGAATCCTTGCCATCCATTTCTCAGTGTTTTGTATAATTTCTTATCCCTAAGAGCTCGCACTTTTCCAAACTCAATACGACGCGGTCTTCTCCCGCACTTCGCCGCGAGCAATTGCAAGCGATTGTTCAATTGTTGCGCCAAGAGAGGTATAATCCGTGGCGACGGAAATCATGTGAAAGCCTTGCTTCGCATAACCCCGAGCTTGCTCACCGCTTGTGCAAAATATGCCGCACTTCTTTTTGGCCAGATTGGCGGCATTCAACACTCTGGTAATGGCTTCATCCAGCTCTGGATCCATCTTTCCGTCAATGATGGGATGGCCGATGTTATTGCCCAGATCAAAAGGACCGATAAAGAGAACATCGACAAGCGGCGCTATTTCCTCCACAGCCTCCAGGGCCTCTTTGGTCTCGATTTGAACCATGGTCAAGAGGCTGTCGTTTGCCTGTTGGAGATACTCTGAAAACGTAGGCACAGGTTGGAAGTTCTGTGCCGCAATTGGGGATCCAAATCCTCGCCGACCCATAGGTGGAAACTTGGTAGCAGCCACCAAGTTTTTGACTTCGTCAACAGATCGAATCAGTGGTACCAATATCTGACACAACAGTATTCGTCAGCTATCATGTGTTGCGGCTGATGATACCTAATGTGGACGAGCGGCTGGACTTACCCCGTGCGCCCCGCTGTCCAACGCACCTGCAAAAGAGCATCAGCAACTGTCGAAAGGCCGGACACGTTTGCAATGAGTATTGGGCACACACGTTTTACCATCCACCCCTGAAGATCTGGTATTCTGACAATAGGAGAGACGCCGAGGCTGGCTATGGAAGGCACGGCTTCGTGCATGGCGGCATCTGAAAGGTGTCATTTGCCGCTCAATTTCATTCAACGGGGCCTCGTATCAAACCGTCAATGTTCCCATGTTCACAGTCAACCATAACCCAGTCAACACCCGTCCTAGCAAGAATGCGAGAGATGTTGGAACCCGGAAGCATCTGCCAGGCACCCATTGCCGGACCCTTGTCTTCCAGGAAGACCTGGGCGAGCCTGTTAGACCGAAGCATGCTGGGCCCGGTGTTCATAGTCGACAGGATACGTTTCTGGCTGGTGCGGAGACCGGAAAGGCGGCTGGATTGAAGGGAAGCTTTCCAGAGAGGGAGAGTCGCCATGCTGACGGAGAGCCGTCGCCGGGCCTCTACTGACTTCCGGACCCGTGACAGGAATGCTGTTAACGATCCGTAGGTTCGTGCTAGAGGCCGATTTCGCACCCAGTGCCCCGCTGCTTAGAGCTAGTAGTCGTTGGCGATCTTGCTGGTGCGTGTTTAGGATCGAGAACCAGCCAACCGGTGACCCCCAACCGAAGCCGGGATGATGGCGGGGTAACTTGACAACCCCGAGGTACCGAGGTGGGGACCGCCTGGCTACGCTCCTGGCCGCATTCAGGGGCATGGAGAAGCGGAACACCAAAAATGGTTGGGACGTGATATCGCATTTCACTCCAGGTACGGTGCCACCTGCAAGCAGTACCCGGCCTGCCATCCACGCTCACTTTCGATTCCCCGTGGGGTCCCGGCCGTGCGTATCATAGGCAGGCTATTTACCCCGTAATGAATTGTGCTCATCCCACTCAATCGCAACGGAGGTTGGAACTGAAGATATTGGTCCTTCTTATCAGCTTGGCCTTAAAGGCGCGAATCGAAATTCTTAATGGTTGGCGAACGCGGCTGCTCCCGGTAGGTGGCGTCTTGTAAAGAGCGGGAACGGAATTATCCTACCACGATCTGAGTGCCCCCTAGTGTCTCGGCTCGCCTCATAACTTCTCAACAACCTACCGTTAGTCATCAGCCCATATAGGGCTTTCTCAAAGAACCAAGCCGCCGTGCGGACATACGGAGATAGAGAGAGACACAGAGATGCCTGCTTGTGGAGTTCGTGTTAACACCAGACGTCCTCAATCTGCCTCCCGTTGCGGTACTTTATCCTCTCTCTCTCTCTCTCTCTCTCTCTCCAGCAAGTGCGGCAATATCCGGTTTTTACTGGGCGGAGGGTGTGGTTTGCCTCTCTCGTTTCCGCAGGCATGGCGAGCTTGGCTGTTATAACACACTACTAATATCACTTGGTCGGGCGGACTGCGATCTAACCACCCCTTGGCTGATCTGACTAACTGCGAGCTTGCGGCGGTTGGTCAAACATTGTACGAGGTCAGCAAAAACAGACTCTGTCTTTCTTGTCTTGTGCACATTCTTCGGTATGAAGGGACAGCCAAGGTATAAGTGTGGCGAGAGCAACCTCAAGTAAACGCGCAGGAAGACTGTTCGAAGATTTTGGTAGCCCACGCCCGACCTAACTCGTCGGCCGCACATTCATAAGATTGAGCTGATCCTGCATACCGAATGATATCATAACGATCCGCTGTGGTTTGAAAAGGCGTTGTTTTCTGACCTGACTTCAGCGTTGTCCTCTACTTTCTCAACGGCATCCATCTTGGCTTGCACAGCCTCAGCCGTGAATCTGTGCATCAGTTTAGTGACCTTGCCAAAGGCGCCTGAGTCTTCATTTGGGTTCTGAGCTTTGCTGATATGAATCTGACTGAACTTAAGTAACCGAGCATGCCATTACTCTGTCTGTGGCGGACTTACGACGGGGACGTCAAACTCGTAGAGATCACGCCATGTCTTTGACTCAGGCTTGATGATATCAATCTCCTCGAATTCAAACGGTCGCTTATCCCAGACTTCAGACAGCACCGATCTTGCCTTCACACACAGGCCACAGTTCTCTCTAGTAAAAAGCGTAATCCTGCAGGACAGCTGGAGTAAGCGGGTTGTTGGACGCATGCTGCGGTTGAGCCGGTTGAGCGCGCGGGATGGTGAGGATCGCGTCGAAATCGAGCGCGTCAATCAAGTAGGTGGCTGACATCTGCGTACCCCGCCCCCACCTTTCGCACTTCCATTGGAGCTTCCAATGGATCTTCTTCGAAGCTTCTACAAGCCCAAGTCTGTTCATTATTTTGACGTACCAACCACAAAAGTCACTCGCAACGCCAGAAGGGACTCGTTGAACTTGGAGTATTTCAGAAAACCTGGATATTGGCCCATCCGCTCAATTGAGCGCGTCGGAACCGCTTAAGATCTCGAGCTATGGCCAACAAGTGTGTGCACCAGGGCTGCAATAAGCTCTTCACAGATCCTGAGGAGGTCTGTCGCTACCACCCGGGACCGCCCGTCTTCCACGAGGGTCAGAAAGGTACGGGAAACTCTGGGGGGCCAGGATGTTGGCGCAAACGAGCCTCCCACAGAAAATACTAACAAGACGCGTGACAGGATGGAAATGCTGCAAGCCGCGCGTTCTCACCTTTGAGGAGTTTATGACCATCGAACCTTGCACCGAGGGGAAGCACAGCACTACAGATATCCCCCCAAAGATAGAGAAGAAGGAGGGGGTCGACCGGTCGCTTGTAGAAGCTGCCGACCTTCCCCCTCCTCCACCCCGCGCTCCCATCTCCGCCCCACAGACAGCACCGACCCCGCCGCCTCCGCCTCCGGAGTCGGATGACGACGACGAGGGTATTGAGATCCCAGATGGTCGCGTATGTAGGCGGAGGGCCTGTGGTGTAAGCCACAAGAAGGGCTCTAACCGGGAAGAGGAGGTCTGCGTCCACCACCCTGGCGCTCCCCTCTTTCATGAAGGCAGTAAGGGGTACACATGCTGCAAGCGGCGCGTCCTGGAGTTCGACCAGTTCATGAAGATCGAGGGCTGCCAAACGAAGAAACGACACCTATTCGTGGGAAGCGGAAAGAAGGACGCAGCAAAGGAGGGTAGCGGAGGTGAGGAGGTTCTGGAAACAGTCAGGTGAGTCCGTGTCTTCGCTTGTTCTTCGTTCTCCATATCCTTTGCCCGTCGTGTTTCTCAGCCAAGTGAGCCAAGGAAGGTTGTATCTGCGGACACCCTGATGGGCCGAGAGCTGGACTGTTTTTTTGTTTTAAAAAAATCTATCGATGTCGTTGCTGTTGCAGCCTGACTGACACTCTGAACCACAAAGACACGATTTCTACCAGACACCTACATCGGTGATTGCATCTTTCTTCTTGAAGAAAATCGACAAGGAAGCAGCCAAGGTGGTATTTGGGCCCCAGCAGCTCGATCTCGATCTGCCGACGACAGATACGCCCATGCCGAAGCGTTACAAGTCTGAGGTCCCCCTATTCGGCCCTATCGACACGGTCAAGTCAAGCTTCAAAATCCTGGGCACCAAGCTGGAAGTGACACTCATAAAGGCAGACGGCAGCTCTTGGCCTGTCTTGCGCAGCGATGATAGGCTGACGGGAGAAATACTGCAAGTTGGCCGAGCCGGGCGGGTGCAGCGGTAAGGGTTGACGCAGAGAGAAACAGCACCAGAAGAACGAAGAGGCCTCTTTCTCATTCCGTTTCCCTTCCGAAACACTCCGCCAAGGTGCGGGCGGCACACGGAGACGTCAGCTCGCAGATTTAATGTGTGACCCGAGTCTCAGAAGCCGCCCGAGAACGACTAGGTCGGGGCGTATGTGGTTAATTAGTCGCGAAAGTATGCGGAAGGTGCGGAGAGAAACGCCGAACACGGATAGATTGAGGCTGGACGGCTGACGAAGGAGACAGCTCCCCCTTCTTCCTCTTGCTGTGTGCAATGGGACGAGCGAAATAAATGCCGATATGTCACCAGGTTTACTCTCACCCCAGCCCGAAGTGGGATGGGCTTCCAGTGGAGTCCTCTTAGATGCCATGATCCGATCCCAGAATACCATATGGATCAGGCATACCTTACACTTCTGGTCGGTTTCCTATTTCCCATCAAAGCAGACATCCGTATCCACTGCGAGCCAATGCCAAGGACGGACACATCCCTCTTCCCCATATTGTCATGTGTCTATGACTGTATGCGTTTTCGACGTAGCCACCTGAAATGCAGCCTGATTCGTTCCTCACCCACTCGTCTTTCTCGTTGTGAAGTGTCGGGCTGAGCTCTAGTGTCGCACATCCACAGCCACGCAGGCCAGGTAAGCCAACTTGACCAAGTAAGCGAGTACAGAGAATAGGGTGCGATAGGAAAAAGACGGGAAAAGCCCCTGTGATATGCTTGTGTCCACGGGAATGCAAGCCAAGGTCACAATAAGAATCCCAAGAGTTCACTTGTTTTACCAAGAACCAATCGGCAGTCTATATTGCAACGAGGCCAGCCATGTAAGTGGGACGTGGCTGCACATGCCTTCTTGTTTGTCGAGCTGGCGAGGCTGGGCACTTTGTGTGACCGCAGATCTTGTGCTCAAGTGCCATGGTACTCTGTAGCGCGAGACTCAAGATGCCGGCCTTGACACGGGAGACAGCTTGCCACTTATTGATTCTGCCGGTAACAGTGCAGCCGCAGGATAAAGCCAAACCCACCAAAATTGCCCAAATACAGAATACCCTCTTATGTCTGGGCGAACATTGCAACTTTCGGTTGGAAGAGACATCTGTGATGTATTCCGCTGAGTGGGTTCTGCTCTACAGCTCCTGCTCATCGACCTGCTATCTAACCCAGGTACATATTTGGGTAACTGCCGGTGATAAAACATTTACCGGTGTTATCGCACGCCTGCCCGGCGCCCCACCCCCTTTCCGTAAATAAACAAAGCATAATCCCTGAAAAGGGGGTTTCTGACAAACGCTTAGGATCTAATGCAATAATGCCCATCCCCCTCATGGAGAAAAAAAAGAGTGTGTGTGGTAGATAACAGAAACAAATGATGAACCGAAGTCACCCCCGTTGCAACTACCCGCTTTTCCCCTTGTAACTCCCGCCATGCTACATGCCGTCGTATCTCACCCCCTGCTCGGGATGTTGTGTTATGTCTCTTGCGTGTAGTGAACACACTGTGAACAACCTTGGGGAAACCTGCCCGCCCAAATTGACAAAAAGAGAAAAGAAAAGCAGATTTTCCGTCCTGTATTTCTTTCAAACAGGCAAACGCGTAGGGGATGCTATCCTTACTGCTGGGGGTGATCGTGGCTGTGTGTTTGCTAAGTTCGGGCCGGTAGTCGTGGTCTCGAGGAACTGGCCATGGATGACTGTTGTCATCGCTTTGCGGAAGGCGACGATAATGCCCCCCTCTCCAGACCGACCAATAATGGTACCGCGGTCATGGCGGATGGTCCCCGGGTCGTCGAGAAACTGGAGAATCGGGGCGCCCTCGGGCGTGTACCCGACGAGCTTGGCCTTGAACTCGGAGTCATCCTTTTCGCTGTCGTCTTGGCGGAGGGTCTCCCTATGACTGCTGCGTTAGTATCGTTTTTTTGTGAGCATATTGGGCAGTAAACATACTCTCTGCTCATGGGCAAATCGCCCGTCGTGACACCTTCTAGCCGACTAATACCGCTGCTCACAGACATGGTCCGCTTCCTAACCAGCGACCTCGAACGCACTCGTTCTACCCTCTTACGCATGGAGCTGTGGAGGGCATGGGCAATCCCAGCGACGACGAGAACCGGTGTGCCTAGAGCAAGCGCCCAAGGACTAAAAAGATGTTAGCCGCTGTTGAGATGAGAATCTTGGGAACGCGTACGGATTCTTATTCCCCCGGATGCCGTTATAGACCGAAAGGATGATGCCGGCAATGGCGACCAGCGAGCCCAGCTGCAGCATGGTCCAAGTTGACCAGTACAGGGACATGAGGTCTTCTCCATCGCAGAATTGCAAGGCGAGTAGGGCGTACACCTCCATCACAACTCCAACGACGGCGCAGGCGAACAGAAAGAGGCACCAGATCAGGCAAGTCATCATTCTCCGCCTATACTCGCGGGAGCCGGGCTCGACATCTTTGGCTTCTTCGTGGTCCCTTGAGAAAGTCAGTCCCGTGTTGAACAAGGGCAAAATGTAAGGAGATACTAACCGGCTGTATCGGTAGGATGCAGTGAATAGCATCAATATGACAGCCCCGAAGAGAACCCAGTAAATAATGTCGAACTGCAACCTGGGCAAGTGTGATGCAAAGGCAGCATAGTGACGGCACTGAACAGGATCGACCTCGTTGTTACTGATGTTGACCATGACGGTACTTCTATCACGGGAAGCAGCGGAGAAGAGAAAACGACACTGATGTGAGAAGAAAGCGAGGGTCTGAGAGTCAGGATATATCCTAGGAAATAACGAAGGAGGTTTTAGGGATTATAGTCCGAGGGACGTTGGGATTGTATGAGCTACCGGGGAGGGCGGATGGGGAGCGTTGGATGATGATAACAAGAGGTTCAACGGGTGCACAGATGACAAGAGCACGTAAGAGGGCAGTGATGAACTATATTTCAACCGGATGCCAAGAGACGCCGGTTTACCAAGAGAGCCGATGAGATCCGAGTCGCGTAGAGCTTCTCAGGTTCGCTGGAGTCATTCGGCCGAACACTAGGAGGGAAGCTGAGGCCAACCTCGGTGGGGGGGCGATATGAAACCGTGCTGTGCTTGTGTTGAGACTAAATTACCTGGTCATCCTGGCCATCAGCAAGTGGACATGTGGATATGGAAGGCCGCAGAACGAGGCTCGCACACGGTGGATTGCGTGGTCTTGGTTCCATTCCTCGGCGGGTTGGCATCTTAGATTGATATCTGCTCGATCGCTTGGCGGCGTCGACATGCTGCGGCAGTGTGCGCCGCCCCGCCGGCGATCCTAGCGTCGGCGGTAGGGAGTTGGGGCCAAGAACGCCGGGTCTGAAGGCAAAGATCGAAAAGCTTTTGCGGACGGCGCCAAGATCGCTCGAGTCCCCGTTCTCTTCTCGTCGCTATTCCCCGTGTTTCCTCACCGCTGCCGTTCTTCTTCGCGCCCTAAATCGGCAATCTAGTTCATGCCCGGCATGAGCTCCACCGCGTCCAGGATCATCCCTCTCCTCAAACAGAATTCCCGGAGCAGATTGAATTCGTCACCCTGCTCCTCTCCATAGCGGTGCTGCTCTGAGAAGCCGAAACCACACGCAATCCTGTCAAAAGCAGCCCTCTCATCCTCACGGAGCCACCTCCGCTTCAACGGGGTCCCTGGTGCCCATGTCACACGCTTCATCTGATCGTTGGCCGTGGCGGCTGCTACGATGCCGATGGAGGCGGTAAAACCCACGTAGGCGAGAATGCCCGCGAAAGCGACATTGGTCGCCATCGCCTGGTCCATAGTGTCTTGCATGATGGAGAGGTTTGAGGCGAGAATATAGACGGCAGCGGGCGTAGCCCCAAAAGCCGATGCTGGGAGTAGCGCCTTCTTAACAAGCCTTAGGCGGCGGGAAGCTTCGCTGGCGTAGCTGCTCTCCACAATGCCAACAGCAGCGTCCAAGTTCCTGGCTTCGATCGCCACATCCAAGGCGGCCTCAGCCACGGTTGGGTCGATGGAATTTTCCAGCTTCTTTGGATTCCGCCCCACATACCGGATGATGCCAGAGGAAAGGCGAGGCGTGGGCTTGCTTGCAAACAGCTCAAACACCCGCGGCAGGCTCTCTGGTCTGCCAAGTCGGGCCTGGAGACGGACATACTCGGCCAGAATTTGCGGAGTAATTACAACGGCCGGGTGAGTTATGATTGCGTACGCTGCGTCCGAGATCTCGTCAATCACGTCCTGTGGCCGCAAAGAAGGGGCCGCGGCGACGGACTGGGAAGCTGCGGCGGCCCCGCTTCTTCGGGTAGTCCTATTAGTATCCAGGTTGAGCAAGTGAGATGCAGCCGAGTCTGGCTGGCCCCCGGTGCTAGAGGTCTCGGGCTGCTGTTCGGGGGCATCCAAGACCGGGCTGACGTCTCTGTTTCCGCACGCCCGGAGGGCAGTGAGCGTCATCTGCTCCGACGGAATGCCTGGTTGCGCTAGAAACACCTTGGTGACACGGTCGACGGCCGCAGATAGCTCTGCCAAGTCCGGGAGGCTAGAGGGGTGACGCTGACGCTGGGATGACGCCTGCGCTACCCCTCTCGAGTCCGTCTCCGAGGAGGCCGTGGCTTTGCCGAACCTCCTCGGAGCGATGGAGGTTTGGCCCTGCGAAGGAGGTACAGCCTGTGTCCGTTTCAACTTAAGACACGACGCCGAGTTGGTGAACAGGCGGGGGGGCGCCGGCCAGGCCGGGTTGACCTGCGATAGCTTAGTCAAGCGTTTGCCGGTGTGTTGCAGTGTCACAAATGTCCGCTTAGCAGGCAGTCCAGATTGACGGCTGACGGCGAACTCGCAGAGCTGGCAGAGCCGGGGCCCCGAGGCGGCTGGGGATAGATGACGCATATCGACTGCCGGAGCGGAGAGAGAATAGACTGAAGACTTGGGACCGAGTCTCACTCAGGGGGTGTGTGAATATTTTTTTCTTCTCTCCTTGGCTGAGCAAAGAAACCGCGGCTGGATTGGACAGCCTGGTTACAACGCTCCTCCCGGCTGTTGGGCGACGTGGGTGGAGACCGCGAACGCGGCAGTGTATGTATGGACGACGTAGTGGTGGACTCGGCGAAGAGCAAAGGAGTGAACGGCAGTGGGCGAAAACAATCGCGTCGCAGTCAAAAGAGAGCTGTTGGTCAGGGGCGGATGGATCCTGCAGATCAATGCACTGGATCGGAGCTGCTTGGCACTAGCTAGGCCTGCTACGGCAGCCCCATCCCCACCCGTTTGCTGCATTTTCCAGCAGTCACCTTGAACTTCAGAAACAGGTGGAACACCGGTTCATGCAGCCCAAACCTGAAATTATTTGTGTCCACGTGGGCGTCGAGTTTTCGTTCTCAACTCGGATCTATTTGCTGCTTCTAGGGTACCGGCCAATATTCCGTATTGAGACATGTTTCGTTTTTGCCTGGTGTAACTTCAGACTTTTTTCTTTTTGCAGGGGCAGGCAAACAACATTTCCGGAGATTTGTAGGTGTGGCTTGACCCTCCCCACCCCCCCACCCCCCCCCCCCCCCCACCCCCACCCCCCCCCC
>Ga0247758_1001191_pt1 | contig 20511 bp, 14 predicted proteins | sample UWRJL156409C4_FD_180950 | JGI IMG/M metagenome (GOLD analysis project Ga0247758, IMG submission 180950) | Plant litter microbial communities from Arlington Agricultural Research Station in Wisconsin, United States - UWRJ-L156-409C-4 | ecosystem: Environmental > Terrestrial > Plant litter >...
AGTCCGGAATGCAATGTCGAAGTAATCCTTTCGGCTGGTTGCGATCAGCAAGCACTACAGCGGGGGAAGAAATGGGGATAAAACATTAGCTGACATTCAAACATGAGCCGAACCGTTATTCGCCAGACTCTAACCTTTTTGACCAACACCCCCCCTAAGCCATGGCCCATCAGTGTTATCGGTCGCTTCTGCAGTACCAGTCAGTATTGTTGGAGTGTTGAGGGTCCACAATTCGAGGACGCGTGATGCTGCCTACCACACTGGAGCGCGCCTTCCCTAGCTGGCGCAGAAGCTCTAAGGCCATCATTTCCAAACCACGGCCGTAACTACCGCGAACCTGCAAACTGGCCGCGCAGAAGTCAAATTGGAGAAGACGCCCCTGCGGAACTAAGTGAGGAAGATCATCTCCCAGGTACCGTGGCCGCTCGTCAGAATTCTGAGGCCCCGGGCCGGCCATGATACCCATTGGGAAGCCAACGGTAACAACACTGCAATGCGTTAGCCGGTCCACGGTCGCTGAAGAATCGGGTTCTCTTACTCGTAGTATTTTTCGCCTCCATATTCATCCTGCATTGGGACCAAGCGCGGGAGAGAAGGCGTGCCCTCTCCCGCCTCCGCCATCCCGACCATGAGATTTGCTTTGGCATCCATTTCTACGAAGCGTCAGCCTTGACAAGGGTCTTGGGTGGGGCCAGGGATGCTGGGGGGAGGACTGATAAACCGGAAACTGTCCCACACCCTGAAGCTGAGGGCTCGATTCCGGCCGGTAAAGGTGGCGTGATAATCAGACACTTGCCGAGGGAGCCTTCATCATGCAACGAACAGCAGACGGCTACCACACTCAATGGGAGCAGAAGAAGTCCCGCCGCGTCAAGCCTCTCTCTACCCCGCCTTGCCCGCCTGCCAAATTTATCACACCACATCACGAAGAGCGCAAAACGATGCAGCATTGAAAATATGACGTTACACCTAAAATCTCGGCAAAACTCCACCGTGTTCTCCGCCGTCTTGAAACCTGCCCAGCCGTCTCCGGGCAGCCCGGATTCTCATTGCTTATTCCCCAGGGCGCTCAAGAGACCCTGGAGGCAGTCGAGAGCAGCCTCGTGCGTCTTCATGTCCAGCCTCAACAGCACCTCCCACGCAGCAAGGTACTTATCATTTGGGCCGCGACAGAGGCGCTTCATTGCATTTTCTAGTGCATCACGCGCCGGCCGTAGCAGAAGCGGGTGTTGGGGACAAAGTCCCCTCGCAACGTACACCAAAAGGCCGCCCAGGCCGGCCGCGAGAGCGGTGGCAATAGAGCTGCCCGTCCTGAGCTCCCCTTCGCCGCTGGGGATTTCTACGCCTGGTAAGAGGAACGATGCCGCGTTCTCGTCAATGGCAGGGTGGGCGTGGCCCTGAATCGTGGCCGCGCCGATGGGGATGACTTGGCCCTTGAGGCATTCCGGGAATACCTGTTCATCAGTCTTGGGGCGCTCATCGGACACGCTGCAGAAGACGGCGACGCCGCCCATGTATGCCGCAACCACTGCGTCGCGGATCCTCTTGATCGCTTCGGGCGTTGCATCGCCAGCCCTAACTGTGAGGCTGACAGACATGATGTCGACGCCTTGCTCTGCGGCCCATTGGATTGCCTAGTCCCTCGTTAGCCCCGTCTGCCTATCACAACTCTTCGGTTGAGCGGATCAGCTGGTGACTCACATCGGCCACCGAATCTGCGGTAGGGCAGAGCCTTCCGTCCCTTCCGGGCGCATCGAACACGCGGGCAATGACCAACTCCGCCATTGGACAGACGGTCACAATGTGCTTAGCCATGTCGGTGCCGTGGGTGCCCGGATCGACCCAGAAATCCTTGAATTTGCCGTTAGGAGACCGCCAGAACGATTTGCCGTCCACGACGTTGATGCCACTGGCGCCGAGCTGGATCCCATTGTCGATGATGGCAATCTTGACTCTGGCGTCAGGCGAAAAATACTTGGAGATGGACTGGACGTCATTTGAAAACGACTTTGCCTGCTCAATCCACTCGCACTTTCTGGTGTCGCTATCAGAGCTGGGGTCTTTGACTACGAGACAGGCAGGACACGGCCCACTTACCTCTCGTTCTCAGGGCTGCTGCCGGCTCCGGGAGGCCGGACACCCACGCTTCTCATCGTCGGTATGACTGGGGGCTCGATCTTTAGAGCAGGGCAACGAGCTCCTATTCTGGCACGAAACTTGGCGAAGTGGCGTTGCAACGTCTCCCTGTCCTCCGGTCCCTGTAACAGCATTGGGTCAGACAAATTCCACTTGGCGCAAAGCGTCGTGAACCGAATGTACGCACCGGCTGGAATATGACGAACAGCTGTTTAAGCTAAAAGCAGGCATACAAGTTAGTCAGCCACTCTTTTTTTTGGTTTGGTTTCAGATTTGCCCCCCCCCCCCCTTTGCATCGACTCACATTCTTCAGCTGGTCTAACACACCGTCGCCGCTCCACCCCAAGAGCACCGGTTCTCTGCCACTGCAATACAGATACAGCTTCTCAACCATTGGCGCGGCGTGCCGGACAGCGTCGATAGAAATATCTGTCTTCTTCCAATCAAAGATTTCAACATGAAGTCCGGAGATGCATTCGACGATGGCCTTATCGCTGTGAGGCATGTCTCCGAAGTCGTCGACGGTGACCTTGATAATCGTCCTCACGCCTCCCTCCTCCTTCAGCCACCTGAAAACTTCACGGTATGGACCCCATACGGCCGGCTGGCCGCTGGAAGTCGAGCTGCCGTGCCCCTCTCGAAGTCCAGCCGCTGGACCTCCCAAGGGCCGTGACTTGTCCCACTTGGGGAGACTGACGTATGCGAGCGTAGTTTCGAATCTGACTCCCATGTCCGCCAGACTTTGCATATAGCCGGAATCTACACGCTTGGATAGCTCCGTCGTGATGTCAAAGAAGAGCTTGGGGAGCGGCAGCGGCCGTGCTGCGAAGTACTTGGGTCAGTCCATGTCCAGGGCCGAACTCGGTGAGACTTACCATCTCGGAGCTCTTTGTAGAGAACTACCTCAGCATTTTCGAGATTTTCGAAGTGGAGCTTGACGCAAAGATAGCGGAATAGCTCTCTCATTTTCTGTTTCTTCTCATCGTCCATCGTCTGCTCCGCGCTCTCCGGCCCCACGTCCGTGCCCGACATGAGCTCTTCGTAGGCCGAGCCAATCTTTGACGCTCCGACCTTGGTAGTCTCAAAGATGGCCGCCGGGCAAGCCATCGCCAGAGCTTTCACAACGGCGAATGGCAGCCCGTGGCCCCTGCACGCCAAGTGAATGGGGTCTTTGCCTTCGTATCTACGCTTCAAGAGCCCGATGCCACCGACGTACAGGAGATCCTCCACGACTCTGATGACGTCTTCATCGCTCAGCTGCGGCTCCGATTCCTCTTCGACAACGGACTCCAAGAACTGGTGCAAGCAGCTCTTCCCGTGGGTTGCGTTGACGGCTTGGCGCATGCTCTGGCGGAACACATCTAGCGTGCTGTAGCGGCACCCGCCATGGGAGACCACCCTCCACTCTCCCTTGGCCCATGCGTCGTGGATACAGGTGCCTTTGTCTCTCGTCTCACCCAGCAGCTCCTTGACTGCCTGCGCGGCAGGCTCCGGAAGGTACGCCGGGTCATCGAGGAGTTGATCCCAGCTGTACTTGCACTTCCTCTCCGTCGCGACGGCTTCGCAGTGCCCCGTGAGCGTCTTGCTCAAGTTCTCAGACTCTGAGAGGTCGAACATGACATCGATGGTGCGATACAGCTCCAGGAGCCCCCCAAGGTAGTCGAGATTGAATACGGCCGCCGTTTGCAGCGGATTATGCTTTTTGCTGTCGTGTTGAACCAGCAAAGCAGGGTCGCGAAGCGCGATCCACGCAATCAGAGGTTGCCGTTGTTTATTTCCCTGATCCTGAGCTGCGACGTGCAGCATGTTCTGATGGTTTTTCCCGCGCTTCTTGGCCAACTCCTCGTTGTCTCCATGCTTCATGAGCTCTCCAACGGTTATCGCATTTTCGACGCTGTCATCAAACATGTGCAGTATGTTCCAGTGACCTCTGGAGATGTCCGGTTCGGCCTCAATCGTAATAGCTGAGACCCCGGCCGTCTTCGACGGCGCACCGCGGAGAGCCGTATCTCCCTGCTCCAGTACGGAGAGTAGACTGGCCTTTGCGGCAGATGATTGATTCCACGAGAGCGCCATAACTATGCGAGATGCTGAGTGCTGGAGTATCGGTAAGCCGAAGGTGAAATGTTGGATTCGGACAATCTCTTGGACGGGAAAAAAGGGAGCCTCCTCCTGGGGCGCTACGTCGCAAAAATGTGCTTAATTTTATCCATCGTACCTGTGAGAATAACGCTGCCAGCAGTCAGCGGCTCCCCTGCCTATACCCCTCCATTCTGGCTGTGTGACGCACACCCCTTTTAGAGTATGTATGCACGGCACCAATGCCCGAGCTGAACCGCCCACCACAACGCGGTCTCTGCTACATAAAGGCGGCAACAGGCCCAGATTGGCATGATGATAATTTGCATGATCATCAGCTGTTTAAAAATCTCCTCACAGTGGCCTGACAATCGAAATGCTTCTTGGAGGGGATATGTAACCAGACATGTCTGCGCGCCGGATCCCCAATCGGAGGCGGAATATCCAGAAACTTCACTTATTCTATCTTTGGCCAATTGCACCCTAGCTACCAAGCGTCTACAACTTTCAGCGATGGATACAAAGCCGGAGCCTGAGCCTCTCCTTGCTCTTGACCTCTTCTTCGGAGCCGATGAAGGGGCAGGCTACCGCTACGAGACTTTAAGCAGGCTTGACGAAAGAGAGCTGGCTGGCCTTACCTTTGTGGTTGCCCTAGAACACGAGGTCCACGGATATCTCGAAGGCGGCCAGGGTGATCGCGCATCCCTTCTCGTCATGACATTTCTCTTCCGCAGCGAGAATCCAAATCGACAGCGATTCAGAGAGGCCCAGATCTGGCTGCGCTTCGAAAAAGCAGCAGATGAAAATGAGGGAGATGAACCAGTTGTTGAACACGTCTACCCTAATTCTCTTTATTTCAACGCTACTTCTAGGGATTCAGAAACCCAGAACACGGTGGGTGTCGGGGCTTGGATGGGCAGCCCACTAGGTCCGATTTCTACCCAGCCCTACATCTACAGGAAAACAGACAAGGTGAGCCTTACCGACACGGGATTCGTCTACGGGAGCACCCGTCGGACCGGGAAAGAAGGACTCAAGGGGAACAACACGGCGTACTTCACCTTGTCGGAGAATCCCCGCCAGGGCGCAGGGCTCCCTTCCCAGCTCACAGTCGCCGTCGTGATCAGGCACAAAACCGCGAGGGATCGTTTCGGAATGCACGCAAAGGTGGAGGCAAAGACCGGGCTGCTACGGGATCTTCGAGCGAGGCTGCAGAGCATTTGGGGGGGGATGCCTAGGGAACAATTGGTGGAATTTTCTTACAAGAAGGGTGGCAAGGAAGTGGAGGGGATCGACACGGACAACATCCGTAACGTTGACATGAGCAGATTTTTCAAGATTATCTCACCTTTTCTGGTGAAGGAAGACAAACATGACGACAGCTATGGGGCTGTAATGGACTAGGTATTTTAGCTGGCATTTCATATTCAGCTGTCGCGATCTGAAGTCATAATCGGGACTGAGGCAAACGGCGACGGACCAATCACTGGGCCAGGGGTGAAACGACCCACATAGCCCTAAAGGACGGTGATGTCCCGATTCTCGGGATATCGGGGTGCTAATAGCTCTATAGTAATATAAATCTCTCTACTGCTGAACCCCGGCTAGCGGTGCTTCTTTACTGTTTATTCGGGCTTGACTAGGTCACCGATGACGGATTATGAGGTAATGGACTCATGTAGCCGTCGGGAATCTTGAAAAAGCAGTGACGCTGTATTGATTCGTATTAGCAGATTCCTATGATAACATCCCCCAACGTTCAGCTTGGCGTGATACCTTGCGTAGGTTAAGGACCGAGCCCATAGTAGCGAGACGGTGGGGAACCAGGTATCTGAGTTCCCGGACCATAGGTCATACCCCCGGTTGCAGAGGCTTCCGTTGCAGCCTAGCGGCTCATAGGTCCCGAAGCCAATCGAGAGAATTCGCCGCTTTGTATATATCGTAATTACGCGACTCGCGGTGATGCTATGCAACCTTCGACGACATGTATGGCTAGATTACCAGAAATTAGAGCTTTCCTCCTCTCGTAACCTTTCCGGTCATATCCAGTCCATCAGTATTGCGCGGCACATGTCTCCGGAAACAGCCTGGTTGTCTGCGACGAATCTGGGCACACGAAATTTCCTTTGTCGTTTGCAATCCTGAACTGGGGTGAGCTGGGGTGAGCTGTGGCTGATTTGTCCTGAGCTTTCCCTGATTCTTCCCTAACCTCGGGTGATCGCATACACCACCGCCGCACAGCCTCAGAGGCCCCTTGTCAGTCCTCCCTCCCGGTAAAGTCTCCTATCAATAGAAAGCAGATAACGCTTAGATAAGGCTACAGGTACCCATAATTGACGAATTCCGTAACGTCAGCTGAAATAACTTTTTCGCGATAAAGATAGAGAGGTATTTGCAATTCCCAGAGTATTACACAGGAGATCCAGGGCGCCAATAGTTCCCAGACTGGGGAGTTGATGACCAGTTTGGTGAAGTTGGACCCCGACCGCCGTGTGGCTCGCCGTCGGCAAGCGGAAACGGCAGACAGGCTTGGTCCGGATTTCCCGATTCTATCGAATTAGGCTGGTCTTTTCTTAGATTGACCCGGGATTCTGGTTCAGGTTCTCGAGGTGTGGTGGTGACCATGGCAGTGATTGCGTTTACCCGGCCAGAACATCAGGTACGACCTCAAGACACCGAACAAAAAAAAAGTTGACCTCACTAACTGAGTCTTGGACTATGCGATGGGTTCTCTTTCCTTTGCAGACACCAAGGACCTCCTCAGTACCTCTAAATGACTTTGTTCCATGGCGTCTTCTGTGTCCTGTTCCTAGTCTTCGCCGTATCTGCCGCGCCATGCACTAATGCAGCGAAGCGCGAAGCATGGTATCTTACACCTACCTTCTCATCCCAAATGGATGGTAGCTGACGGTAAGGGCCACTAATGGGCACAAGCTCACGAACGCTAAAAAGTCAGCATACATCAACGTTGAGCTGTGTCTGATGAAAAAGCCAGCAACATTAGGTCTCCACGGGACCAAGACGCGGTTTGATGAGTTCCAGGCCATCCATCAGCTCCAAACGTATGCGACGCACTTTGTGGGCGCCTTTCTGCCCTTCCACCGCTTAATGATGCACGCGCACGAGACGGCCCTTCGCAACGAATGCGGCTATACGGGATACCAGCCCCCTACTGGCACGAACAGCTCGATGCCGGCAAGTTCAGCCGCTCCTCCCTGCTCGACGCCACCTACGGCTTCGGCGGCGACAGGTCGCGCACGACGGGGTGCATCACCAACGGCCCCTTTGCCAACTACACCAACTCGCTTGGGCCTGGGTACGAGGTGACCAGCCACTGCATCAACCGGCGCATCAGCGACGCCATGAGCACCATGTCCTCGCAGGCCCAGGTCGACGCTTATCTCGCCCTACTAGATTTGAGACCGCGTGGCCGTGCATTGAAGGCCAGCCACACACGGGGGGACACGCCAGTGTGGATGGGCAGATGCAGAACGGCGTGTCGAGCCCCGGTGACCCCCTTTTCTATCTGCACCATACCTGGCTGGATAAAGTGTTTTGGGACTGGCAGGCTAGGGATAGGACGACGCGGGTGTCGAGGGTCGGTGGGACGAATATTGGACCGGATTTCTCGCCAGGATTTCCCCCGAGGCCGGCCAACATTCCGTGAGTTTTTTTTCTCTTGTTTTCAGCCACGTCTGACCGCTGACGTCTCGTAAGAAAACCCACAGGAGCAGACGGTGATCCGGGCACCGTGACCACGCTGAAGCATGTTCTCAACGTGTACGGTAATGGTCCCAAAAAGACCACTGCCGATGTGTTGGACATTCAGGGTAACTTTCTCTGCTACCAATATGTCGAGCCTTGAAACCAGAGATAAGTAGATAGTGCTCAAAATAAAACAAATTGTGGGCCCTTATTCGTTAGGTTGACACAATGACCTCTCCAGCCGCGATCGCGGGCCTCCCAAACATAGAGAATAAAGCTTCGCAGGAGCCCCCCGACTCTAGGATACATTCGCTTCCACACAATCCACTCCAGCAGCTCCAGCGCTTGCGCCCTTTGGATCTCGTTCTGCATCTCGACTGAGGCGATGAGGAATGGGAGTGCCATTCTGTATTCGAACAAGGGCTGCGGTTCTTCCCGGAGCCTGAAGGCCCATGTTCGCGCTCGGGCGCACGATAAAGGCTCCAAATGTCGTCCAGAAGCGATGCCGCCGTTCAAGCCGCTACTTCGTCCTCGACGCTAAAGACAAAGCGAAGTCGGTGGAGAAAGAGGAGGATGGCTGTTTGGTAGACAGTGGCCTGCGTGGTGATGGCTTGAACTTCTCCCGTTGTCAACTTCGCCGCCTCTGCTTCACTCATCGAGGGACTCCAATTTGGAACAGCAAATTCCACCCCCGCGAAGTGCTCCTTGCAACCATCATCCGGCGTCGAGGCCGCCGCAACGCAACAAACATCGTAGATGAGCGGCAAGAGAGACACACAAAGGCCGATATAATGATCGCCGCCCTCAGGTTTTCGCGATCGGAGCCGATAAGACGGCACCTGCCGACGGACTAGACAGTTGCACGTGTCCATGTGTATCAGCGGCAACAGATGTCTTTCCAGTTCGGTGCTCGCAGCAGGCGGGGTGAATGTGCTCGTCAGCCCGAGCGTGTATCGACAGATGGAATGCGCATGCAAACCGGAATCGAGCAGATCAAAGGTGATGACCCCCAGGCCCAGCACCATGGTCAGGATCAGATCCGTCACCGCCCGAAGCTCCTTCACCGCTTTGGCGCTGTATGCGTAGTAGACTTCGGTATTGTGCATTGCTGCCGCTGGGATGGTCTGACCGGGCGGAAGCAGAGAAAAAAACGCCCCGAACAGGAAAGGAACCCGCTCAGCAGCGAGCCCGCGGCCTCGGGGAAGTGGCTCAGCATGGCGAAGAGGCTCGTCGGTTCGGCCTCCGCAAACAATGGCCCGAGGATGAAGCGGCAGATGAAGCTTGGGCGTTGCTTGTCGAACATGGCCTGCAGCAGTGTGATCTCTGCCGACGATCGGTGGGCGAGCAAGCGGTTGGAAGGCCACAAAGCTGGGTCGGCTCCTAAAACCTTGAACTTGGGGGAGGACGGCCGTGTTCCGGCCCATACAAACTCTTAACAGGCGGTGGGCCCGACGGAAGTCGCGTCTGCTTTCCGTCGGCGTCCTAGGTTTTGTTTTTTCCTGTACGTGGTACACAGTTTCCCGAGCGTTGCACATCGGGCGCATGTTGGGTTCTGATCAAAAGCCGTGGACTTGTAGACGCATTTCTCCTTCATGCTGTGACACCGATTGCATGCGGTGCGGGCTGTTTGTTTGGCATCCTGTGGCATTGTTCAGATTGTTCATAAAGCCTCGGTGTATGTGGGGCTTCAACGTTGCTGGCAACGGCGGAGGATAGTTACCTATAAGTGCACATGTAATGCGGGGTTGCTGTAGGGTGCAAGCGATGTTGTTAACTGCGGGTGGGTTCGGTATGTTAACGGCGATGGCATTCTGCCGGCTCGGCTCTTTCAGTCACACCAACCCAATGACGGGTGTCTTGGCATTCTCTCTCAGCCAATATAAAGTTCTTTATGAAGTGAGGTGATATGACATCACACTGTAAGCGATATACGTAGCAGGGTAGAGTTTTTGAGTGAGAAGGTGTCCAAATCACCGGGGCGCCAAAGAGAAACATCGTAAGCCCTGTGAACTAGGGAGAGAGTCTGACTCCCTGAAATCACCTGAAAGACTTGGAAGCGTTTAGGAAAAATTTAGCTGCTGGCCCCACCATTTGAAGCAGTATCTCCAGGCAGCTGCAGACCCTAGAGCACCTCAGCCAACCACATCACCGCTTTTCATCCCCACGTTTTGGTGGGCGGGGGGGAGGCAATGCGACCTGAGCTAATCGGTGGCCATCACAGCGGGCATGGAGCAAGAGACGGCGACATTGACTGCGCACGTTACTACTATGTCCTATCAGCTGCCCACACTCCTTCGATTCACCAAGGGTTACGTCTTTTCGCTATGTAGTCTGTTGAATGTTGGGCAACACAACGCTAAACGTCACTAGGTGGGTTACATATCCTATATCCATGTGTAAGCGTAAGTCTCGGTGCAGTGTCTTAGTAGGGGCATAGTGTGACCCCACCTACTTCATCGACGGTGTCGACTAGGCTTATAAAGTACCCAAACCACATCCATTCCGCCCACCATCAATGCATGATATGTGGAACGTTTTACTGAGGAACGAGGGGCTCAGGAGCAGCGGAAGTGCAGTTGCAAAGTGACTTAATTTAGTAGAAAAGGGGAGTATAACGTCTGTGATAAGCGAGCCGTACAGACAAGCGAGCCGTACACTTTCCACCACCCCACCATAGCTATCCTCAATTACACAACCACAACACTAGGAAATAACAATAACTGAATCAGAAACAGATGAATCAGACGATTCTGCAGCCTCTTTGCACGTGCGTGCATTGTGGCTAGGCTTGCCGCACACGCCACAGCACCGAATCTTCGTACGAGACCCCCCTGCACCATTACCATTTTGTTATGTTTCCTGAACCAACTGCTCACCCACAGCCTTCTGATCTAGTAGATCCTGTGCCTCTTATACAGTAAGTGACTCTCTAAGCCGCACACGTGTTTTTTTTAGCTCTCCGTCGCTTACTAAGCTCCTTATTAGCCTTTCGTAATGCTAAGACCTCTGTACGTAAAAGAGCCACCTTATATATAACAGCTATTATACCTTTAGCTAATCAATCCACGGCAGTTAGTATTAAGCTTAGAGAGCTACCCTAATGGTTAGAAATTCAAGTTTTAATAAATACTGACTGCAAAGTAGCCTCTTAAGGGTTATATAACGTTTAGGAGACCTAAGGTAGTACTGTACCTGGGCTTAAGGCTGGGGGTGTTAAGGTCTGAATACGTATATCTAGCTTAGATATTACCCTCTCTAGGTCGTACGGTATAAGGCCGGCTCTGGTAAAACCCCCCTGGATATTCTTTTCTGTAATCGAAGTAAAAAATGCCTCTTTAAACGTATAGAGAAATTCCAACTTACTAATATGTATGATGTTTATCTGTATTAACTGTTTAATTTAGTAGCTGTACGCCTTTTTTAACGGCTTAAAATAACTAATATCTAATAGCTAAAGTAGGTGTAAGGAGTATAAAGGTATATAAAGTGTGATAATGTTATTCTCTTAATAATAAGTCTTAAATTCTTTAAAGTGGTAGTTATTATGGCTGTTAAGGATGAGCAGCTGATATTTACCCTTTATACAAGATGCTGTGTGGAAATCAAAGTGCTAAATCTAATCTATGCCTTTCTTATTAGTAATCCACCCGTTATCGGTTGTTATAATGTGCTAGGAAGCTGGAAGGTTGCATTTTTAATACTAATTAGTAAGGTAGTATTACCTAGTTAAGATAATAAATGGTGGGATAGCCTAACTTAAGGTATTAACTCTTTAAATAACTGTAGCCCATTTTTAATTGCCAGGCTGGGCCTGTTGTGACGACCCTGCAGGCCGTCACCTGGGCCGGGGCGGCCCGACGAAACCCCCGCCTAAGGAACAGTGCGGGAAGACGGTGTACACCGCCCAGACGCACTGGGCCAGGGGTGCAAAGACCCGAAGCCCCTACGACCAGTAAGAAAGCGCTTGGTGGCCCACAGGGACTGACAACACCAAGCACCATTCAGTTGGCTGCTTGGCCGCAACTGCGTGGTGCACCACCAAGCACAATGGACCAAGCAAGGTACGAAGTACCTCTTAGTTAGCTAGTATAGATAGCCATGGTTGTGCCTACAACCGTCGTGAGGGACTCTGGTTCCTCACGCTAGTATTCAATTGTTCATTTGTGTCCTACTGTTCAGACTCACCTCTGTGCATTATAGTGACAGCGACCTACAGTGACATTGAACCCCCGTCTGGGAGTGCTAGCTCAACAAGCCGTCTTCGGAACGCCCCTTACCTGTTGGCGTCCTGCCATACGTTCTGTCTTAACCCGCGCCAGTCCTCTCGAGGCCTGTGTCGGGTGCAGGTCGTAATACCTGTTTAGCCCTATTACGACCATCTGAGGTAGTAACTACTATAGAGGTAATGATAATACCTATTATAAACCTAGTCTTATCAAAGTTATATAAATTATTATTAAAAATACTATATTTGACCTTAATATTATATATAAGTGTAAACCACTTACAAATAACTGTTAGATTTTCGTATTTAGCCCTCTAGTAATTATATTTACGTGTAAAACGCGTTTAAAGTTCTAGTTAGCGCTTAACGAAGTTATAAGCCTATTGTACGCTAACAGGTGGCGCGTTGCGTTTATGTAATAATCAATTAGCCATATCTTCCACGTATAAGAGCTGAGGATGGAATGTGTGTGTATATAGCTTAATTATATATTAAATAGTCGTTTTCTCTTCCAGATCCGTAAGTTTGCGCGAATTGGCTGGGGTATCGCATCGCGCAGGCCGACCGGCGTGTCGATTAGAGAGAGTCATTGGCGGCACGTTATAGATTGTAGCTGCGCGTTGAAGACTAAGCTTTGGGTCTTTTTTTAAAGCTTCGAGGGCCAGAATAATTCGAGATTCGGTTAGAAGTGAATCTATGGCGAATTGGTGGTAGGATTGGTGAAAGAAGTTGGAAGGTTGCGTTATGCCAAGAAAGTGTACGGCTCGCTTGTCTGTACGGCTTGCTTATCACAGACGTTACTGTAAGTTATATAAATACTTAATTATTTACTTTATTACAGTCAGGTGCTTTAGGCTTAGGTTAATAAGAAATTATAAGAGGATAATGGTTAAAAAGGTTACATTTAGTTAAATTATAATTACTATATATAAGATACATCACCTTAAGCATTTGTTGCAGCACATCAAGGACAATGCGCTCGAGGGAGACCCATTCGTGTCTTTGAGCGCAGACCCGCCCGGGAGAAGGCTATATCAGAGGAACGGGTTTGTGGAATCGGCGCCAATGGAGGTGGGCATGATGCTGTTCAGTGGGTGGCGGGACAGAGTGTGAGAAGTCACGTAGAATCAACACATAGGTGGAGATAGACTTTACTATTGGCTTGATAAATCCAACACTAAATAAAGGTCGGCTTAATCCCACAACAACTAACCACCCCCCTCAACCTCGCGTTATAATCCACCCTACGGATTATCCCTCAGACAAATCCTCCTGCGCCCAACAGCCTACATCAACAACGGCGTATGAATAAACACCCTCGAACTACTCCCCCTTTCCGTCCGCGCCACAAGCTCCATCACCATCGCCCTCCGCTCGTCACTCCTTGCCTCACACCCAATCACAAAAATGGGCAACTGCCTGTCGCGAATCTTGACTTTGGTAATAATCTTAAAAGCCCGTTCAATCCTCCCCTGCAACTCAGTCTGCGGCTGGAGTTGCTGACATATTACGGAGTCGGGACAGGTACCCGCGCTTTATTCTCGGCTTCGTGGAATTAAGGTATCGAGTGCTAGTTGGATTGATGGGCCCTGTCGTCCTCATCTTCGCTCTCTTTCCCCAAGGTCTGCCTTGGGTGCTTCCACTTCACCTTGCCCTCCTTGAAATCATACTCCTCCAAAAAGTCCAGCACCAGACCCTGCCGCACCTGAGGGGACATGAGCTGCTTGAGGAGGAAGGCATCCAAGTGAATGAACGGCGTGATGTAACGATCAACAACCTTGAGAAGCAGGTTGTCCCACGCTACCGTCCGCGAATAGTTGTCCGATATTTGTATGAACTTCTTGGCTTCGGGTTTTCTAATCTCTTCATAATCCGCAAACACCTTCGTCAACTCGTCGGTGTCGATGTCTGCTGAGTGGCCATCGCGTGTCTTGTCCAGAATCAGCCGACGCAGGCCGTTTGTGAGCGAAACAGCCGAGATGATAGCATTGTTGAAGCCGAAGCCGACATTAGGTGTCATCTTGTGCACGTTGTCTCCGAGCAGCACAATGCGGTCACCGTACCACTTGTCCACGAGCCCTTCTTCGATATGGGCTGCGTGGGACCACAGAGCCGACTTCCAGATTTCCTTGAAGGTGTAGTCCGGCGTGATGTGCGTGTCGGCATACTGCGCAGCGAGTGCCTCCTTCTCTTCATCCGTAAATCGATATCGTGCCTTGGTCGGGGTTTCGAGCCGATGGTACATGACGAATAAACCGCGTGAATTGCCGACTCCGAGCTGCAGCGAGAACTTGGGGCCATGCGTCTCGTAGAACGTCCCGGTCTCGAAGTTGGGGAGTCGCGTGCAGCTGCAGTAGAGGCCGACGTATGTGGTCGACATGGGCTCCCCGGGTGGTGGTCGTGGCGACTTCTCTTCCATCAATTTCTGGACCGTGCTGTGGACACCGTCTGCGCCAACGACGATGGAGCCTTCGAACGCGGAGCCGTCGGCGCAAATGACCTTGACGCCGCGCTCGCCGGTTTCGATCGCCTTGACCATCTTGTTGTTGTGCACGCGGGACTCCCTCTCGGGGAGGCGGCGGTCGAGCATATCGAGCAATTCGCCGCGGTGGAAGAGCATGAAGGGATGCCCGTGCAGAGCTTTGACTCGAGCGAATGCTTCGCTGTTGTAAAAATCGGTACCATCGGCGAGAACGCATTGCTTGTAATTGACCTCTGTGTATAGCTTCTTTGCTTCCTCCAACAATCCCAGCTGCTCAAAAACGCGGACGCTTTGCGGCCAGAGCGCGTTGGATGCGCCGGCGTTGATGTCGTGCTTGGCTCGCGACTCGAGGATCTCAAATTGGATGCCCGCTTTGGCGAGGCAGTGGCCAGTGATGAGCCCGGCGAGGCCTCCGCCCACAATTATGACTCTGAAAGGCGCCGCCATTGGGAGGTGGTGTGCATGATGCAGGCAGAAATGGAAATCGAGGTGGAGCTGACGCGCAGGCTTTTAAAGTTTTGCTCAACGGCCATGTCTCATCGTTTGACAAACGTTGTTAGACGCCAAGCCTTCCGGCGCAACTCTCAGCCAGCCGTGTATCCCGTGTCGGGTGCTCTTTGCGCATTAGACAGCAAAGCATTCCTCTGTAGTATGTAGCGAATCGGCGGTCTTTCTCTGGCGGCTGGCCTCGGTGTTAACGGGAAAGGCACGGCAGCGACATGTGCTTCGGATGTGTTCGGGTGAAGCGACTTCCCACGCTAATTGTAGTGTTAACGAAATTGGGACTTGGACTTATTGAAGAAAAAAACAATGTGATAACTGAGTAAGCCGTGGACCCCATGTCAAGACCTGCGTAGTGGATGCAGATTGGACGCAAATGGTCGTTGATGGGTCCGGGAGGAATAAGCCACGTTGAAGATACGATGATTACTATTGAACTGTATTGCGATCGTTTGCGTCTGCCTGTTTTAAATAGTGGGAAAACGTTGACTAGCGATGCGTGTCCTAATGTCCTGAGGAAGCACAAAGATGATTGTCTGGGCAATGTTCTTGGGTCACTGATGACGATGCTTGTCATGGAGTAGTAAATTTGATAGAATCTGTCCGTTATCGAGCACATCTTGCAAGATCGGGCCGCATATAGATTATCCCTGGTTTTGCTTGAGATAGTGCAACTTGGACTTCCCCGACGGTATTTACCTAAGAATAAATGATTGCTACGGCCTGCTACAGGGACACCTGAGTGGACATGGTTAAGACAAGTCGTAGGCTGAAACAGCCAAAGGATGTGGGATGCAAGATGACTGAATGAGGGCTAGCAACTCTCAAGGGGGGTTTACACTGTCACGCAGGTCGTGGATCCAGAGATTCCAAATGATAGATCCCTAATGAACAATGTAAATCAATAGAGTGAGGAACCAGAAGGTCCCTCACTTGTCGTGGTTACGACGGTGGTATCTATACTACTGCAACTCAAGTAACTTGTACCTTGCTTAGTCCCTCAGAGGGACTAGAAATTAACAATAGGTTAACAGGGGAAGGTGTGACGGCCCGACGTGTCCCCGCAGCAGGAACAGTGTACACTGTGCTGAGTACTGGGTCGGGGTGCGGAGACCCGAGGTCCCGGCGACCAGTCAGAAGATGCTCAGCGGGTCTGGGCTGCTCAGCACTGAGCAATCAGGAACAACTGAGCAGGGTACGAAGTTACCTCTAGATAGTTTAGTATAGATACTGGCTTCGTAGCCACGGTAGGAGAGGAGCCCTTCTAGTTCCTCACGCTAGTAATTGCATTGTTCATTGGGATCTATTGTTCGGAATCCCTGGATCCACGACCTGTGCGACAGTGTAACCGCCCTGAGAGTTGCTAGCTTTCATTCAGTCATCTTGCACCCCACGTCCTTTGGCTGCCCTAGCCTACGACTCGTACATACCAGGCTCACCCCGTTGTTCCTAGAGCAGGCCGTAATAGAAGGAGCCCCTTTTATATAAATAAAAAGATACTAAAACGCTTTTAACAGTCTGAAAAAGCTTTTACTATAATATTAATTTTAATATAACCAGACTACTTAAAACTCTTTTAAGTTAAAACCAAAGTATTTATATATATCATGAAAAGTTCTTAATTAATAACCGAAAAACAAAAAATACTGTCTTTATGCCTTTCTTTAAAATTAATTAATAACTGGGTCAACTCTTACCTCTAATCTTAAGAATAGCCGTTCAAACTTGGCAACAGAATAGTGACAGAACATCAGGTTAAACTCAAGGTTTCTAAATGGGATGCCTTCCGGCATTATGTTCCTCCTTGCCAATGATAAGGATCAGTTTTATGGGATCTCTTAGTGGGATACGCTCTGTGACGACTCTTACACCCTCCGTATTATTAATATTATGGTGGCACATGGGCCGTGAGAAGAGGATATGTGATAGGGACTACGTCAACAGATGTTGTTTGCACTCATTGAACAGGCTGGTAATCAGATACCCGGCAACTGCACCGCCGCATCCGTCACCCCACCAGTGCCTCATTCGGTTGATCTACACGCCCGTCATCACCAGCACCGAAACAGCCGAGCCCGTGACCGTCACCGAGGCCACCACCACGACCAACACCGTAACCAGCACCTACCACTCGACCGTCATCGTCACCTCGACAGCCGAGCCGCCCCCGCACCCCGAGCCCTCGGTCGTGACTAAGAGAGCTAAGATTCAGGTATTCCGGACGTCTAACGGGGTGACCGTGGGCTGGATGTACCTGAGCGGTGGCCCTGCTATCACCAGCGACCCTTCTATTGCTGCCGTTGTTAGTTACGAAATTCTAGAGGGAGCAACGTCGGCTTCCCAAGTCCGGTTCACCCTCGAAACTTCCTCTTCAACTGCCCTAGGGTTCACCCTCGAAACTTCCTCTTCAACTGCCCTGGGGTTCACCGCTCCCAGGTCCATAAGGCTCGAAAACTACTAGTACGTTGTCTCTTCTCCCCTGTCACCCTCCAAGGCTCCGTGTCGCTAAAACGGACGGATAGTGGCTCATTGACTTCCAATACTCCGTGAAAGACGGCCATACACACGCATTGTCAACATTCTCGCGTCTAACAAAGTCTACAGCACCCCCCGGCTCGGCCCCGTAGTTTCGGGCAGCACCAAATACGCGACTGATATTGTCCGTAACCCCCTCACTTTCCGTCCCCAGTTCCATATTGACTAGTCTGTGTAGTTCACCATCGACACGATCACACAGGTCATTGGATGGCAGTGGATCGAGTCAGACTGAAGCAGTGAGTTGGCATTCTTCCCGTTTCTCTGTTGGCGGGTGATTATAGAACTGACAGCTGTTTCTTCCTGTAAAAGTCGGCTAATTCCCGTACGTCCACCGCGTGGGCGGCCGCCTGTACCCTGTTGGGAACTTGGCCAATTTCGACGCGGTATTTAGCAGCGTCAGCGCATCAGCTAAATTCGAGGTAACTCTGAAGCTTGTTGAAGTTTAAGGCATCCCATTTTTGCGAGCGGTTAAGTATTACGTCAGATCTAGGCCCGGAAAATTATTGACCCCTCAAACTGTTCAGCAGACCAACTCATGACCCCTCACCATCAAAACCAGCTCGGGGTTCAGAGCGGGGGAGATGAGTAGCTACAGAAGCAGAGCAAGGCAGAGAGGCTTCGCTGCCTTACACATCGCTACCTGCAGGTCTTCGGCGGCCGACCAATCAATCAGTGGCGTAGTAACACATCCTGGTTGGCTGAGGTGGGCATATCAACACGCTATTTGTGCATGCTTCTCAGCTCACAAGCACGCAATCCACGGGCACAAACTATTTACAATCAGACACTCACCCGATCATCAATCATCATCAGATGTCCAGACAAGACAGGCAAATCGTGCTACCTACACAATAGGTATTAAGGTGGGGGTATCGATGCTCTGGTAACTTCGAGTCGCATCCCTTCCTAACTCTTTTGCGTTTCCCAGTCCCGAAACTACGCCTCTATGGATTCTACCCAGGTCAACCCAATAAAACCTGGAGGCTGGAACAAGAACGGCCTCCAGTTCAACGACGACACCAACGAACTTCGCTTCTTTGTGCTGGGAAGTCAAGGCGCCGAAGAGCTGCCACTTGACGCAGCGACCTCAGAGGTCCCACTCATCTCCACTAAAGTCAACAAAACAAGGATCCAGCTCCTTGAGTCTCGGGATGTATCAAGTCCACCCAAGAATCTTGCTGTCGGCATCCGAGCAACTGAATCATTCGTTCAGTCTACATGCCGACAATGGAACATCTCGGCCGATTTTCTCGACAAGGTTCGCAGACCGGGGGCTTTAGCATGGTTTTCGTCACAGGTTGAGGAAGCACGATACGATACCACAGGACCTCCAAAAATGAAGGCGTTGGATGTCTGCTTCCGATGGGGTGAAGGACACAACGTGTTTGTTGTCATGTTTGGTCGCTACGATGTACAGAATTTGACATTCAAGGGATTCCTCTCATCGAGGACGGTCATGGGCGATGTCTCGGTGCTGGAGCTGTTGAACAGACATGCTCATCCGCTTTTCGAGCAACCCCTTAGGTTTCTTGGTTTTCTCATGGGGTTATGCGAGAGCTTTGTGGACACGGATGCACAAGAACAAAACAAGAAAAATCTCGAGATTGGCGGGATACTCGGCATCCAGGATCTCAAGTGGCTGAAGAGTTGGCACATTGAACCGATCGATTCTCTCGACAAAAGCAAAGCGATTTACGCGGCATACGACTCGACGAACTGGTTGAACAAAAGCTGCGAAGAACTCATCAGCATCGGGAAGCAGTATCTAGCCCTCGTCGAATGCGCCAAATCTCGATACAACGTCACCATTCCGAGACAAGAAGTTCAAGACGCCGTCCACCGGGCCGAACTCCACACCTACATGCTCCAGTACCTCGAGCACATGCTCAGGAGTCAGTTCGACTCATACAATAACCTCCTAGCGCGAGAAGAGTCTAAGCGCAGCGAAATGATCGCAGAGGCAAGCCACGAGGACTCGCTATCGATGAAGACTATCTCTTATCTGACAATGATTTTCTTCCCCATCACTTTTGTTTCAGCCATTTTTTCAACAACCATCTTCGACTTCCAGCAATGGGACACTTTGGCTGCCAGCAGCGGGGTTGTGTCACCGGGCTGGTGGGTATTTGTTTTGAGTTGCGGTCTAGTCACTTTTTTAACTCTGGGAGTTTGGCGTTTGTGGCAGGCGTGGGTTAGGAGACGAGAGGAACTGAAACTTTCCAGGGGCTCTGATGGGGGAAAAGGTCCATATGATGTTTAGAGTCCAGCGATCAGATAACTACCTAGGTAGTCTCAGACTAAAAAGAAGTGGATCCCGTCCGAAGAAGGTTAGGGCGTGCTCTTTTCTTCAAATTGGTGGCTTCAGATTGACTTTCAGATTGCGTCACGATCAGCAGACTCCAGGCCCAGATTGATAGCTGCTGATAGGCCAATTTTGCCTTTCAGATCGGAATCTGACGTCCAATCTGAATAAAGAGCTTTCTCATACCGGTACACAATGCTCGCAACTGCGACTGTCGAAGCCGATTAAGAGCGCCCTGTTCCTGTCGCACTATTCTACTGGTGTTCACCTACTGTTCGTATAGTAAATATGTGATACAATATGGTCACCTGGTTGGCCACGTGACTCGCCACCTTCCACCACTATATTACTGGCTCTCTGCCACCCTCTCCTTTTTATCTAGAATAAGCAATTCCATCACTCTTTTGCCGAACGGTCAGAAAACCGCTCTGTTTTGTGTTCCACAGTTATGAGCCCGGCTTTTCCTAACGACCTCTGTTCAACACAATTCAGCTTCATTACCACTGTTTTCGGTCATCTTCTTTCTTCCAATCCGCAACGAAG
>Ga0247758_1001192_pt1 | contig 20508 bp, 23 predicted proteins | sample UWRJL156409C4_FD_180950 | JGI IMG/M metagenome (GOLD analysis project Ga0247758, IMG submission 180950) | Plant litter microbial communities from Arlington Agricultural Research Station in Wisconsin, United States - UWRJ-L156-409C-4 | ecosystem: Environmental > Terrestrial > Plant litter >...
GGTCCAAAAGCTGCACATTTCCCAAGTTCTATTTGCCACGCAGCATGCACAGCGTCATTCCTGCAGGCGCATGCGAGCTGAGCTCGGAGGGCCCAGAGCCTTGCCCATTGGGCCTATCATCACACACCCATCTCCCCATGCATTTCGGTGGCTGATTATTGAACGGGGGGTGGTGCGCCAACCCCGGTGACACAGTGTGCCGGACGAGAGCCTGATGGTCATTCGAGTCTGGAACCGGCCATCTTCAAAAAGGGTCCCCATACGTCTCCCTGAGCACACCCAGCCGTGGATTTTGTCCCTCTGGAACCGTTCTTTCGGTCTTTGGGCTGCATTTCTGTTTTGAGCTTCTTCTCTCTGACAAACCATGGCGACGATGGCGGCGACGGTGACGGCGACGGTGACGGCGAACACCGTGCTGACGCTGTACGACAGTGTCAACGGGCAGCCGACGGCCACAACCCTACAGATTTTGGTTGCGGCAACAGGCTTCCAGTCGCCGAATATTGTTCTGGGGTATATCACCAGCATAGTTGGAAGTGTGACGTCCTATGCCCAAGTCACACTGGGACAGCCGATGGCGGTGGCGATGACAACCGCGACGTCTCAGACTGCATCTCCTTCAAACCCCGGCCAGACGAGGGTACCTACCGGGCCCCCGAGCTCCTCGACCGGCTTCCCTCCGGCAAGCTCCTCTCCGGCCTCTCCGGCCTCTCCGGCTTCGAAGACTCCCGACCAGTCCCAGCCATCCTCGGGAATTGGCGGCGGCGTTGTTGCCGGGGTGGCCATCGGCTGTCTCCTCGCGGGCGCCCTCCTCGGCTTTCTCATTGCCTTCTTCTGGTCTAAACGACGTCGCAGCAACGAGACCGACGACTACGCGTCGACGTCGGTCGCTATCGTTGCCGAGCCCAAGGGCTACGGTGCACCGCTGCCGCTGCCCCCGCCCGCCGACAAGCTCCAGCTCGACAGGTTCCTCCTTGACTCGACCTCGGACAGTCAGGTCGCTTCCGACCTGCGTTCCGTGGGGACCGTGATACAGCTACATGTGGAGAACAACTACCACCTCGGTCCGGTCGGCGTGGAGGGCCACACCCTCAACGTGGCCCTCGCACAGTTGGGTGTGCAAACAGGCGGCAGTCTCGGGCCCTCAGAGCTTGCCTCGCTAGCTCTAGCACCGGCCACTCGCCAGGCGGCGCTGCAGCATGTCATCTCGCAGGTAGTCTTGACCAGCATCGATGTCAGCGCGCGCAGTCAGCTCTCGATGCTTCCGACACCGATCGCGGCCTTTTTGCAGTCCATCCCACCGCGGGAGAATGGAAACCAGGCAGATAGTGAGTCGAAATGTCTCGCGTCCTGAAGCGCCACTAACACCGGACAGTCACATCGATAGCCCTCAATAAATGGCGTACGCTCTCCGCCTTCTTGTTGCATCCCGCCCGGAGCCAACGCACATCCCTTCCCATCTCCGAGGCTGCCGTCGCTTCCAAAGCGGCGGCCCTAGCTGACGCGCTCAACACCTTCCTCTACTACTTTGTGGCGGACAACGAGGCAGCACGGTTCCAGCAGAAAGGCAACCTCGAGGATGTCATCATCGAGGCCGCCAAGCTGGGATACATGGTGCTGTCGCAGCCCAGTGAGTGGAGGTTTGTCCACACGCCTGGCTCCCGGGGCGGGGATCGGGTTGCTGTGCTCTGTGCCGGCCTTGTCAAGGTCACGCATAGAGACGGAACTCCGTATTCGACGCCGAAGCAAGTCCTGGCGCCTACATTTGCGCGTGTGTAATAAGAGTGGGGGCAGTGGAAGTAGGAAACACCCACGTGGGCGGAAGGGTCGCCAAGAATGCATCGGATTTGTGGAGATGAGAAGAAAACTCGCAAAGACACGCCCTCAGCTCCTTACGATGGTCTCTTGGTCCTTCCAGCTCGGATATTGCGGATTCATACTGTATGGTAGCTCCAAATTAATACTGTAATTTGTCATCGTGCTCACTTTCAAGCCCCATTTCAGCCCCCATGCAGTTGTTCTCCCTCTGGAGATCCCGATCTGGCCCGCCAAGCCGCAGACTCGCGTGAACACTCCCCTGGATTGGGCAGATATCCCCCACTCTGGATGCACATCACATCACATCACCCATCTCCGACGCCCAGGAGCACGCGTGCAGAAGCCTAGCCAGGTTGCCGGGCAGCTGAGGAAAAGAATGCTCAGATGTGGTGCCACCGTCGCGGCTATTGCTTTATCAGGGCCCAGTGGATGTCAGGAGGCTTGGGGGCCATTCTGGGCCGGCGGAGCCTCCCAGCCCCGACTCTGCGTGGAGCCAGCCAGCGCGGCCCTCGGTACATGGCGCCCCTCCCTCTGGTCTGGTCACTCCCCCCGTCCCATCCCGCCTCACCACCACGGGATTCCCGCTATGCTCGATCTCCTCGCCCAACCATGGAAATCGCCATCGCCCTCGGCTCGCTCAAGGTAGCCTACCACGCCCTCGTGTCGGGCATCCGACTCGACCAGGTGCCCGACGCGGCGCGAATCTGCATAGGGCTCGTCCGCACCTGCCACGGCGACCTCGAGGACCTGATCCGCCTGCGCAACGAGTCGCTCGCGCTGCTCGAGGCGCGGCCGGCGCTCCTCACGCGCCTCGATACCGTAATTAACGCCGCTCGCAGCGGCCTACTCGAGGTTGCGCGCCTCGTCGAGAAGATGCGCCCCGAGGCCCACGGCGGCGCCACCCCGCTGCGCGGCCGCCTCGAGTGGCTGCTCATCGACCAGAAGGAGTTTGCCAGCCAGGAGCCGCTGATCGCGCGGCAGCACGCGTCCGTCATTTCCGAGTTGAACTTTTTGCGACAGCTGGTGCTGCTGGCGCCGCTGGTGCAGAACGGGGGAGCGAGCGCCTCGGAGGGGAGCGGCGGCGGTGGAAACGGGGCGAGGGGGGTTGTTGTGTGGGATAATGTCGCACTGCTGGACGAGATGATGGGCGGGGGTAGCTGGCAGCGGAAAAGCAGTGTGCCGGTGCCGGTGGAACCACATGATCGAGTGTCGAGTGTGAGCTTGGGTCAAGGAGCGTCGACGGGGTATGCGAGTCCGCGGTTGGATCCACCACCGCCGCCGCCGCCGCCGCCGCCGCCGCCGCCGTATCAGTCTCCCGAGTCAACATATCTTCGTCCAGTGACCGAGATGACGCAACCGCTTATATACAACGCTGCTGTTTCACTACAGGGAGCCGGCGCAGCAGCTGGCATCCGTGGGCTGTCGGCAAAGCGCTCCACTACTTTCGACACCGGCAGCATTGCCCTGCTGTTTGGAGACGTCAAGTCACCACCCGAGCAACCCACTCTTCCGTCATGGCAGCAAACCCAACCGCCGGCGTCGCCCGCCGCACAGCCCTCTACCCCGACGTATTTGGGGACTCCTCTCACAAATATCACGCAACCACAATATTCCCCACCCCTATCATTCTCTCCCCCTCAGCAACGACACTCCTTCGACCTCGCCAACGCAAAGCGCCTCTCCACCATCCCCCAAGAACTCATCCACCGCTACGACACCTACCAGACGCCAGTCTCTCACCCTACTGCAACCCTCGGCACACCGACCATCTCGACGCCGGCCCCACCACGACCACCACGACCACCACCCCCACCAAAAGACATCTTCGCGTCCCTTCCCGGATGGGAGATGGCGCAAAGCGGACCCATCTACCTCTCCAACAACACCCCCGGCCTCGAGACAGCTCCAACGCCGCAGCCGGGCGGACCACAATCACCCCTGGCCCACCATGCGCAGCCACCCAGCATCACCACCATCACCAATCACCAGTCAACCCAACCACAACCTTTTTCCTCCCTCGGACTGTACCCCGGACAACAGACCCGACCCGTCTCAGCGGCTTCGCATGTCCCCCCTCCTTCCCTGTTGGCCGAAAGCGAGACGGGACACCACCAGTACCGTCTAAGCGACCCGGGTTTTGGCGGAGGGGTGTCGACGTTTGCCACGATGAGGGAGCACTGGTTGCCTGAGAGGCTGACGGGTGGTGCGGGCGTCGCGGACGGGTTTACGGGGAAGGGGAGGACAGGTGTTGGTGCTGGCGGTGGCAGCAAGGGGGGAGGGTTGGAAGGGGGGATTCACGAGCTGGCGGCGGTGGTGTTTCCGGCGGACCCTGCCGAATTGGCGTGAGGGCACTGTTGGGACTGTGGAAATGTTGGGATTGTGGAGGGAATGGGATTGTCGAAGTAGATTAGGAGGGTTACTGTATTGGGCTTGTAACTGAGGTGACGAGTATCGCCGTGGATTGTAATAATTAGGAGCATAGATGGGATAGAATCGGCCCCAGAGATGCAACGGAGGCGGTTTAGTGCTACCTAGGTAATGCTTATACGACTCATGTAATGTTGGATTATCCACATGCCAAGGATTTACTGGTGGTCTGTGGTCCACCCCCTGGCTAAGGGGGCGCGTGCGCGGTGCTGAGATTTCTGGATCGATTGGACGAATGCAGACACTCGCCAGAATACCACAATTCACTGATTCTGGCCATATTAAGAGAATGCTTATTTGTACAGTAGTCTCGGTCTATTTGTACAGTAATCCACTTTTTCCCCATACATAGCCTTAACCCCGTCCCGCCAGAATTCTCAGTCGCATCCACGGTCGCAATTGCCACCACGTGTGTGTGGCCAGCATGTCGTTGAGCCATAGGTAAGTGGAAGTACACAACCCACGAGTAGAAAAAAAAGAAAAATGCTTGGCTTTTTACTTCCGACATAGTGTCTTTGTCATCGGCAGAGTAGAATAGATGACTCCATCACTGGTTCAAAGTCACAAAGTCATATGATGCCTGCCCATGAGGAGGGGAGGGCGGCCGAGGGAGTATCTAGCATGGTGGTGTCTGGAGATATCAAGGGATGGAGGACTTTCTGCTCTATCGCATAACAAATCTGGCAGCAATGGCAACCGTGTCTAGCCCATGTCCTAATAAAGAGTCATTGCCCCAACCGTGGAGTTACCTTAGCTATGTAGCTGAGTGAAATTCACAAGTAATCTGCTCCAGAGTGATCTTGTCGTGACATTTGTCGCAGATAATCCTAAACTAAAATTTTCAGTCATCTAGGTACCCTCAGCGCACCGCTCCTCCATCCAAAGACGCATGCAGCGTGGGGGCCCGCTACTTGGGCGGCACGTGGCCCATTTCGTACTCGACAGCGACCTCGTCGGTCTGCACAATGTGCTTTCCATTGCTTGAGAAGCCATCGAGGATGCTCTTGTCGCTGAAGTCGTCGTCCCATTGTGGCCGGCGGAGCGCGAGTGCTTGGCGCTGACGACAACGGTGGTGCTGTCGTGGCTTTGCATCCTGCTGCGCTTGGTATTCTTGGAGCCGTAATCCGTATGAGCCTCCCCTTCGGTGCTGACATAGTACTTTCTTCTGGCCGATGTGTGGGCCTCACGTACAAAGACACGAAGAATTGGGATACTAGCAGCAATGATGGTTACACACGACTCGGCGTTGCCCCAAATGAAGAGGTTGACCCCGTCGTCTGGTGTTTGGCTGGGCATTAGTTTTATGCTGAGACAGCCAGTGGGGGAAGCTTCCGCTTACATGTATCTGAGGAAAGTATCCCGGGAATGATCTTGCTGGTCTTGACGATGGCCGTGATGTCGGCACTGTTGAGGGGAAGAAAAAAAAACTATCAGCTTGTCGCCTACGCATCGGGTGGGTATTCTAACGCCGCTGTCACTTACAAGACACCGCAGCTCATAGCCACAGCAACTCCAATCCTTTCCGTCTTCTTCATCTGCAGCCCCCAGATGAGCTTCCACGTAAGAAGGGCCAGAGCAATGTCCATAGTCGCTAAGTAGGCTGTGTGTTACGCAAACACGGATCGGCATGGGACGCAGTGTGCAGGCATGCGGCATGCATGTAGAAGTAGCAGCAGCCTCAGGAACGTACCAGTAGAGAAGGCGTTATAATGAGCAAGCACGGTAGCAGGCCAGCATATACCTAGCGCGAACGGCTTCCACACCTTTTCGACCGACGTGCACTGGACCTAGGGGAAAAGGGTAGTGAGCCCCATTACGATGTTTATCGATATAATGACAAACTAAACCATCGTCTCCGTCTAGCCGTCGGTCAGGCGGAACAGTGTGACGGCAAAACTCGGCTTAGACCAGATGGCAGCCGTCACGGAGAATGTACCCGTAACACTGATGAGCACCAGCACCTTGGCGATGTCGTCGAGGTTAGGTGGGATGTCCCAGGTGTGGGCGCCGTACCCAAGTGTGGTTACGTAGGTCAAAACACCGGGCTTGATAGTAATGCACACCTAAATTAGAGCCACGCTCCGTGTTAGCGCAACAGGCCGTATCCAACTCCCCAGACGAGGAGCGCCAGCATGAACATACCCACGAGGCCAGCAGAATCCAGTCGCCCCACCACAGCCCTCTGTTGTAATGGAACTTGCAGTACAGCCACACGCTAAGAAAAATGCTGGAAAGTCCAATCAGGGTCCAGGTGGCCGTTATCAGCCGTCCGGCATTGTCGTGCGGCAAAGCTGCGAATTACTCCGGTGTTAACGGCAGTGGCGTTAGGTCAAGGCCCGAGCCGTCGCCGAGCTTGCCGCTCGCCTCGGCGGCCCGTGCCAGGAGACTCGCCGTCTGTGTCTGCCACTTTGAGGGCTCCATTGTCGTGGAAAAAGAGCCTCTCCACCTTATTTATTTTGAGTAGTTAACATTGCGGCACTTAAGTGGGTAGGACGTGGCTTTTTCCTGAAAATAATACTGCAGCACAGGGATGGGCTGGGTTGTGGGGTAGGTTTAACTTTGAGAATGTCTCTGTGTACAGTACCGACCGTCTCCGTGGACAGTAATCCAGGTTTCTCCCATAGATAACCCTAACCCCTGCGCACTACCTCCCAACGTCATTCGCATCCCGCGCAATTGAATTGATTCTGCTACCACTTATCTCTCCATTCCACGGTCGCACGCACTTGCGATTACTGCTTCTAAAGGTAATTAATCATTTAGCACACGATTCACCGGGCTAACTGAGTGTCTTAATGGCCGAAAACAGCCCGGCGCACGATGTTTTCGACGATGCCGACCCCGAACTCGATGCCGACGGCGATACCGAAGCGGTGGTAGCCGAACCACGCGTTCCAGCCAGTCAGGTCGCCGGAGCGGCTTAGTCAGCGAGTAATAGTTGGTAGTTAATTGTAATTTTATTGAAGAATCGAGCGATTTGGGCCCTGTTTGATCATTTAATTATGAGTGTTTAATTGAAATGTGGTTGCATTTGCGACCGTGAATGCGACCGGGGTGGGGCGGGTGCGGGGTTAGGGTTATATATGGGAGAAATTTGGATTACTGTGCACGAAGACTCTCGGTACTGTACACAGAGACATTCTCTTAACTTTTTCCATGACACACCTTTGAGGCGGTCAAAACCGGCGAAAAATTTGCAAAGAAACGATATTACACACCCAAGAGCAGCGCAAATTGTCCGAGGTCAGAAAGAAAAACCGTTCACCAAAGAATACTATCCAAATTCAGCTTCCTCCTTTCCCCAAACCCCAACCCATCCCAACGACTCTCCATCTTCATCCACCAACAAAACTTCAATGCTTCCTGTCCAAAGCCACTTTGAACCACCCATCACCCACCACCACAACCAACCCTCAACATTCAACCCTCAAACTCCACCCCCGTCCTCTTCGCCAAAAACGGCACCGTCCCCGTCCCCACCACCCTCACCGGCCTCCCATCCCCCGCATACACACTCTGCGTCTGCCCCGCCTGCGGCACCGGCTGCGCATTGGCCGCCACCGTCGGGCCCGGCACGACATACGTCGACAGCGGTTTATTCACATCAATGACCAGCCCCGGATGATTCCGCTCATACAGCTTCGTAGCCGGGACGCCCTTCAGCGAGAACGGCAGGGGCGGCGGTCCAGGGACGGGTGTCCTTGGGATGACGAGCAGGTTGATGCACACGGGGTAGTGCTGCGCGCCGGAGAGGTCTGGCTGGGACGCAAACAGTAGAGCGATGATCTCGTGGCGGAGGACGTACGGGCCGGGCTTGAGGCCCGCTGGGACGTGCACCTGCCAGGTGTTGTTGTTGCCGATGAGCACGTTGGTCGCCCAAGTGCCGGGGGAGGGGCCGTCAGGGGAGATCAAGACGGGAGCGGAGTCGTCGATCTTGGTCCATTGGAGTTTGGATTTGTCGACGGAGGCGCACCCGTCGCGGGTGCCTTCGCAGGGCGCGAGGTAGGAGAATACGGGGCCTGGGTGGTTCATGGGCCATCCGGCCCAGGAGACGGCGATGTTGTCGCCGGGGCGGACGACGGCGTGGGCGGCGACGGATTTGGCGTCGCGATGGCAGGCCATGTTGGGGGTGAGGTAGTCGGTGAAGTTGATCCAGCCGTCGTCGGTGGCGTTGTGCGACCAGGCGACGCGGTTAGGGAAGTTTGGTTGGTTGGTGCGCGGGTCGTAGCCTTCGTATTTGAGGCCGTTGATGTTGATGTAGGCGATGTGGGAGTGCGCGGTCGCGAGGGAGGCGAGGCCTAGGCCTACGAGGAAAGAAGGGGGAAGGAGCATTGTGGGCGGGAGGTGGGGTGGTGAATCAGATGAGTAGTGGGATGGAGAGAAGAGGGAGGAGGGCTGGTTGGAAGTGATGATCTGAATTTGCAGAGGAACTGGTGTGAAGAGAGTATTTATATCCAAAACTCTGAGACCAGGAGCAAGGTATATCCATTGACATGTCCCTTTGTCATGATATCAACTGCGAGGATGACAAAAGTACGGCCCCTGAACCACCGACTAGGCAGGGTGGTGCCAGGCATGAGGCCTGGCTGGACATGAAGGACCCGGCGGTGCGTTGCAATATCGAATCTCAAGTCCAGCCCGGTCAATAAACCGGATAGGGACTACTGAACACCTGCATCTCTGCGGCACGAGGCGGTTTAGGTTGCAAGTCATCGCATTGATGCCATTATGCCAAGTACCTAACAGTTTACGAACTACCTGGCGGTTCTCTAAGTCGAACCGTTTGGGAAGAACTACCCCTGAGCACAATGCTGGCAACAAAGCACAGGCCGCTTGAATAATGAGAGACAACCCGGTACAGCGCGCGCAACCCAGGGCAACCCATGTGGCGATTGCTGCGCCGCTCAAGGCGTTTTCGTAGTCTGCAGTGTTGAATCTCCAGAACGATGCTATCAATACCCAGGTTTCAAAGATAGGCATAGAGAGCATTGTATCAGAATACTAACAGCGGACGGTCTCAGTTCCGCGGTTTCGCTAATAGAGAAACAAGACTCAACCCTGTTATACCAGCATATTGCAAGCGCAGCTCTCAAGACAGGCAAAGACCACAATCCATTACAGCTCTGCTGTTGGGAAGCCATCGGCATCAACCAAACAAATAAAACAACGGTAGTCAGATCAGCGATTGAATGGAGTCAGCCTCGTGCACCAAATCTGAACCCCCACGTGTAAAGGGCCGAATCCACTCGCCTAGTCGCCACGCCGCTCACCGACATCACCACTAGTGCAAATCGTACCATGCAAACACCAGCAGTTCATCCCAGCATTTCCTCACCAAGAACAACGATTGGTTTGCCAAATGAAACAAGTAAGGCTGAGTGAGCACGTGGTTCCCCTACCTGGTACTGAACATCTCGTCCCATGTCCCAGGAACCGAGATGGTGTTGTGATCCTTCCCGTCTTCACGGAGGAAGCGGGCCGCTGATCCATCCGATGAGACCCCTGGATGACAGGTACCAGGAATTGACAGGTCCTATTGACACCCAAAAGAACTGGGTTCTCCAAAATAGGTAACCCAACCAGAGGTTGTGATCCAGGTAGCCACCCAAGGCGGTTTAAACAAGCGACTTTCATGCACTCTCCTTGTCAATTCGAGTCGTGAGCTTTGACACCTTACTATCTGACCGTACCTATACACAGTATTAAACTCCCGAGCAAAATATGAATCCCGAAATCATGTGTGCATGAGTGAGCCCGGGGCTCTTCGGCGTGACTGAACCGTGCAGTAAGCTCTGATACCCCGGCTTTGTCGTGTCTCCTTATTTGGGCTTCTGGCCATAAACGGTTATGCTTGAAGCCGTCAGCATCTTCTCCCCGCAGTAAGGATTCCACATCCGATGCGACTCACCCAGCGTAGTAAGTGTGGATCGACTTATCCCGCAGCTCTTTGCGCGCGTTGGCAATAAACACGTGGGTTGCCTCGACAGACCTGCTCAATAACCCAGTCAGCAAGTCTCGCTTGTATTTTCCATCTGCGGGGTAAAGAAAGGGTGAACTGCACCAGCCGAGTACGTTAGTGAACAGGTAAAGCGCGTAACCCTCAAGCCCCTGGTCAGTTGTCACCAAGTTGTAGTTGCCAACGTTCTTCATCTTTTGCTCTGCAGCCCAGGATCCAAAGGGGAGCTTGAAAGGGTCCTCCTTGATGTTGGCAAACCCAGCCCCCTCCATCCAGTTGAGCAGCTTATGGTCCCTCGCCAGGTCAAATGACTGACCCATCTTCTCACCGGCCTCGCGGAAGAGAGGCCCCCCTGTGGTTGTGTCAAATTTTTACTTCAAGGCGGGAACAATAGGTAGGGGCAAGCAAACATTGTGCCATGGCAGCGTCAGCTGGCTGTGAGCCGTCATCGCTTGTCACGTCGCAGTCGTACTCAGTATGCTCGACCCAGCCTCCGGGCTTGAGACAGCGGAGTATCTCTTTATACACTGCCGGCCAGTCACCAATAGAGCCGATCATCAGGCGCAGGTGGACCAAATCGAAGTGGTTGTCGGGGTACGGCCACGGCACTGACTGGGCGTCGTCCAGTTCGAATTTGACGTTGGGAGGGACCCAACCTGGCTGGATCGGTGACACGTCGGTGCCGATTACTTCTGCACTCGGGTTCTCGTCGGCGAAGTCGCTGCACTGTCTGTCAATACCCGCACCGGATACATTGGAAGCCCATGAGCAACTTGCATGGCCCAGATCCCAGTCCCCGTCCCAATGTCAATGACTCTCTGCGGGCTGGGGTCAATCGGGCTCTTGTAGAGCTTGTTGTCGTTCAGAATCAGGAGCATCTGGTGACTGGAGGCAATACGTCAGTGTGGCGCTCGGCCCGGGCGGCATATGATCGGACTCACTTCAAATCCAACCCATCGTTCTGCTTCTCGTCATTAGGCGCCCTGCAAGCCCGTCAGGTTCTGTGTAGCGCGATCGAGCCCAAGGTGTGGCGGTGCATACCAGTACTCGACATCTTCCCGAAAATTGTGATAGGTCCTGCCGTGGATCTTTCGGAACGCCAAAACACTCGATGTCAAGATGGCGGTCGAGGTTGCGCTGTAAACGAAGCAGTCAGCGGTGGTCATCTCCCGGGAGCTCTAGACGGTGACGGACTTGTTGGCTTCCAGGACGGAGTCGCCATCATCTCCGATGTCCTATCAGATGGGTCAATTCTGTGTGTCAAAAACATGACGGGAGTGGCGAAACCCTACGGCGACGATGGCAGCAGCCTCAGGTTGGGTATTGCTTGGGTCAGCCATTCTTCTGATCAGGCCAATGTTTCGGGGTCAAATTTGAAGGGGAAGACGGGCGAAAATGCCAGGACGGACAGCGGCGGTCGGCATGCTTTTCTTGACTCCGGAGGTGTAGTGGGGGAGACTGGGGGCCTGGACATGCGACCAACAGCTGCAACATGCTTGAATTGCCGCTCTTCACAGATGGGCTCTCCCCGGCCCTCAAGTCTCTCAAACGTTCTTGCTAGGGAAAATGCGCGTATTCTTTGCTACACATTGACTTGTCGGGTACGGTCGATTCAGGGTAGGGGTATGCTGCGTAAAGCATGTCATGAGAGCTGCGTTGCGGAAGCTGCAGTTCTTCAACTTGGCACCATGTTTTCGGTGGCCGACTGGCGATAGGATTCGGCACTGAGCTGCAACTGGGTTGCCATTTGTGGGCGGAGATGCAGCTCTCGCTGACGGAAGCCGAGGTCAAGGCGATGCGATTGGCCTGGGATCGGACGGGCGCTGCAGTCGGATGCTGTGGGCTTGGCCACCGGATGGCCAGCTGCAGCTCTAAAGTTCGGGGGCCAGTCCACACTGGCAAATCACACACTCAGTACCTGGGTTGCTATCGCCGAATAGGAAACGGCTGCTTGATACCGACCTTACCATGGATAGATACTACATTACCTGGCATGAGCCAAAGTTCTTTGAGGTCTGTACGGATCTGAGAGATGTCGTACCGTACAAATACACAGAGGCTGCCGCAAATCGATACTGCCTTCTTTTGTCCGGGGATATCTGTGAGACAAGCACAAAGGCGTCCAGTCTTGCACGTATGGCCAAGAGTCACCTCAAATTGTCTTCACAACATTCAAGAGCCGTTTGCAACCCTCGGATCTCCTGGACACGAAAATCGATGTTGGGGCCTGTGGCAAGACGAGTCTGGATTCACACGTGCTCCAATCTCGCTGGAAGGAGCGAGCCATCTCAACGTCCAAGCAGACTGGGCGCCATTTCCCCTTTGGCAATCGCGGCCATCATTGACTCCACTCGCAACAACAGCTGAACTGGCGTTGCAAACCATTGGCAAAATCGCCCTAGCACGGCCTTCCCGCATCTCGATGATTGGCACCAAATTCCTCGACTAAGGCGCTAGGCCGACATGACGCGGGGGAGTTCGTTTCACGCTTATTACCATGTGCACTCCTTCTGGAAACATATTTGTTCGAGAGCCTCGCCGTCACGACGGGAAAAGGTCGTCATGTTCGTCTCGCGGAAGATGCAATGGAGAAACACGGCTTCAGCTCGCCTCTGCCCTACTACGAAGGAACGCCGAGGGACGACTTCCTCGGGGGATCAGATGTCACGCTAAAACCTGTCCGCGCCCCGTTGCCCGACTCTTTGCAGACACAGAAGAAACGCCTTCCGGGTCGATGGGTGCGCTTTTCGGGGGTGCTTCGACGCTTTTGGGTCCTTGAGGTGCTATGGTTCATCGTTGGCCTGGGGTGCGCAGCCACCATCATCGCCGTCCTCGCGCAGTACAACGGATAGAAAGCCCCCGAATAGCCGCTCGGAGTTTCTCTCAATACCTTCCTCGCCTTCTTCGCCTCCATCACAAAAGCTGTGCTGCTGATCAGTTCTCTGCTCACTGGCTAATTGCTAGGATGCAGGCTTCTCGGCTTCGTTGCCGCGCTGGTCACGGTCGCAAGTCTGATGGTCTCGACCGTCACGCAAGCCACGATTCAATACGAAAGTCGACCGTTCCCTTCCAACCAGACCGTCGATGTGCCGCGCATTACCGTCTTCAAGTCCGATCAGTTCTTCCTCGACCCAACAGACCAGACCTACCTCCGCACGTTGAGGCTTAAACAACACACCACCGCTGGAGCATACACACCGGCTAACCAGACCGTGCCCTCCGATCCACTGACTTGCAGCATGGGCGAGTGCGAGTTTCCGGATTTCGTCACGCTCGGCATCTGTAGCGACGTTGCCGATGTGTCGTCGCTCCTCACGACTAGCACCACACCTCCACGCGAGTAGAATCTACCGGGTCTTTCGTATAACACGACGTGATCAGCCGCACTCCCCTTTGGCCAAAACCTGACGATCCCCACAGTCTTCGCGTTCGACTTCTGGGCAACTCGAGACTCTGCACCAACAATAGCGTTCAAAGCCCTTCAGAACCAGAGCTTTGCTGGCATATTCCTCATCTACTCCAACGTCGTGGGCACATCGATACCGACTCTCCGAGGCCCGAGTTCGGCGTCGTCGAGATTGTGTGGTACTGGTGTACCAAGTCGTACTCGGTCGACGTCTCTGGTGGTCAAACACAGTGGAAGGAAACATCTCGCTCGACTAAAGTGCTAAAGGATACCACGACAGCGGTCGAAGTTGGACGGAATCCCAAATTATGGCTTTGCACCTTTGAGATTGCCAAAAGTGCGAGGAGAGCACCTGGGGGAACCTGACGCTCGCACCACCAGGATATGAATCCCATGCACCGCTGATCGTCGACGAACTCACGAGCTTAGGGTTATCGGGATTCCTCTCGACGTCGTTTTGGGCCGGAGTCGAACCTGTGCAAGTGACCATGAGCCAGACGCCATTGGAAGGGATGTTCAGAGCATTGGGAAGGCGGTTCTACAGGAGCATGGCGTTTGCGATGAACATATAGAGAGATATGCTGGGGTCGGTGGATCCCAAAATGCAAGTGCCAATTCTAAAGAATTTGACTGCCAACATTGGACTGGGGATGAAAAGCTTGTACGTTGGGTCTCAATTCTGTCTACCTGGACCGTTGCTAACGAGTTTCAGTATCCGCTCGGACTGGAAAGTACACCCTTCCGCGAGGCCAGTTAGCGGCGTTGTTTTTGTATCGACACCCTTCGTCATCATCCGCTGGTCGTGGCTTTCGTATTTGCTTGTGGAACTCGTGCTGTCGAGTTTGTTTCTGTTTTGTATTATCATCTGGACCACGCCGACCAAGTCGGAGGCACTCAGGGTTTCTACACTTGCAACGCTTTGTGCTTTGGACGAGCCTACGCGCCAGCAGCTGGGCCATATTGGAGACCACGAAGAGATACGGCAGCGGACTGCAGAGTTTCAGATTATGTTGGTTGATGGCCCGGATGGGCTTGCATCACGGGGTGTTCGATGACACTTGTGACCGGCGCGTCGGCAGAACACGCATGAAAACCCTCGAAGAAAGGCTCACAACGTCGGGTGTGACGTTAAAAAACAAAGCTTTTCTTGACCGAATTGTTACATGAAACTTGTGACGACGACAATGATGATAATGATCTATTTTAGCTTACAGCTAAAAATGAAGGCTTTTCTTTATAGTATGGGACTTAAGAAGATAGATGCCACGGGTGGCGGTTTTGGAGATAACCAAAAACATATCTACCAAAAAGAAAAAAATAACAAAGAATGAACAACCTAGGAATCGAACTCTACCCAAACGTAGCCCACTATAGAAGTAGACTCATACGCAGTACACCCAGACATAACGCACTGTAGAAGCGTCAGCTCAGACCACCGAGCCATTCTGCTGCCGAAAAGCTGCCGCTGGTTTAAGTATATGTACCCTGGGCCTGGGTTCCAGGTCATTTCTATTCAATCACTCGATAATACCAAAAGGAGACATGTCGAGGAATACTTACCTCAGACTTGCAGTTCCTTTTCGGGGGGTGCTGGGGCCACTGCTTTGGCGTAATGTGTTCTTAGGTAGGTAGGATTGAAGACGGTACCATGGAGATGATATTGGCGGTGCTGGGCTTGATGGTTAAACTCCATGTGACAGCTAGGATCCCCTTAGACAGACTTTATGACAGATTCTATCGCAGGGTGTTTATCTATACCCGCCATCACCTTGCAAGTTCCCATGGTGTTAAAAGTTCATATCACGACGCAATTCGAAAGCTTGGCTGGGATATGAAGGATTTCCGGGTTGACCAAAGCCAGGGCCATGTGCTGAGTTTATCTGTCCAAGTTCTCCTGCCCTGCAAGCAGATCACCAGCCTATACGATATAGATCACTGTCAGCGATGATTCAATCGAGCCTAGCTTCTATAGTGAGCCTTACAGTGCGTCATCATTACAGCTACTGAATCACCACTCCAAGCCCACTAGAGTAATATAAAAGTAGGCCCTGCAGGGCAGTCAAGCAGGTCAATACAGTCACAGTTCCTTCGAACAATCCTTCAGGGGCCAATACCCCCCCTTTCATTTGAGCTGACAATCACATGCTTACTGGTTGTCTCGTCATATCTCCAGCTCAGAACCCCACTTCCATAACCATACCATCCTATATAAATGTCTAGGTTGCTGTCATGTCCCCTGTTGAATGTGCCTAGCCGTCGGAAACGGCCAAGGCTCGCGTTAACTAGATCCAGCAACATGCAATAGTAGAGTGGACTTCCGTCGCTATCATCCCCCAAAAAGATCCTCAACAACGGCTTGATCCTCCCACGAAGCAGCTTGGCCAATGGCGGATGACGGACGATACTTCACACAGCATACATCGACGAGAACCCTGGTACAAAGCAACGGCCCTCCAGGCTCCATGGCCAAATCGGCCGAGGCCCACGAGAAACTTGGGGCCCTGTATTTCTCCGAGGGTTGGGCTTACAGAGGTGTCAGGCTCGGCGAACTTGATGCACGGGATCCTCCGGCGTATCCGTATTCAGCCTGCCACAAGAGATCGCCCGCAAAGTACCTCAACCGCAAACAACAATGTAGGTGTAGTCCAGAATCATCTTCTTGTGGCGTGAAATACCCCCCATTGCTACAAGCTTGTCCGGTAAAAAGGTAAGCTTTCGGCGATTGAGCATCATCTGAGAGTATCGGCCCACGGAAAGTAGAAGACTGCATTGAGATAGCTTCTCTAGAATGAAAGATGGGATGGTTTGAAGTTCGGAGGTAGGATGGGGTCGTAGCGTATATAGATTCCGCTGCAGGGGTGTTCCGAATGTGGGGGTTCATCTCCGCTTCCAGTCAAAAGACACCCAGTTGACCGGCTTGCCATTATACGGCTTGACCTCGGTTTTTGCCGTGATCTTGTACTTGGAGAGGTCCAGTTCCAAGCATCCCGGCAGCCCATCCTCGTTCCCTACCTGCTGCGCGGCAGCCAAGATAGTAGTTGTCCTGAGCGCCCTCCCAGGTAAATCGAAGATGGCCCAGTTGTCAGGGTGCACCAGGCACACGTCCAGCTTGGGGGGGTCACTGCTTCCGATCTCAAAGAGGCGAAGGACTGCGATGAAGACATCGGCACTCTGTCCACTGCTGGGGTTGGGGGAGATCTTGAGGTAGCTGGCGCTGCCATTGGCCCCGCCGAACAGGATGCGCCACTGAAGCTCGTCCCAGGCTTGGCGGGGTTCCACGCCTCGGATCATCCAGTGGCTCAGATTCACCGTGGTATCTTGCTGGATCTTGATGCAGAGGGTGGACTTTTCGAGTCGTTGGCGAATTTCTGGTGTAATTTTGGGGATGATAGAAATGTTTTGCTCGGCTGTCCATAACGAGCGGGTGACCGTAGCCGCAGGGAGGACTCGTCGAACAAAGACACCCGGCCCGACTTTGTTCAAGTCCAGATACATTTGCTCTGATTTCTGATAGCAGCCCAGTAGGAGACGGTAGGCCGGGCTTGTCGTGGTAGTTCCGTCGGAGGGTCGAGTCGTGACGAGATCCGGGTCCGTGAAATGCACACCACTATTCGTGAGGGTAAACTGACTTGTGGACAGGGCCACAACGGCGTTCCTAGCATTACGGCACGAGGCGAAATAGCGTGGGGATGGGGCAAACATGTCGACGTAGGCGTTCTCCTGTTGATCGTCGGGCTCCCAGGCAAAAATGGATAGGTCGTTTGATCTTTTGATGATTTCCTCCTGGAGACGCATGAATGCCTTTTCACCTTCCCCATACAGCATGGGCATAGCAACGTCGAACAGCCCCAGCAGAGAATAGGCCACGTCTTCGACCCGGGTTGTCTGGCGGTTCGAAGCCCACGACATTCGCTCTGCGACCGAGCAGGCAGAGAGGCCGTTAGAGTCCTGCAGAACTGGCCCGGGAACGCCCGTAATCTTGGAAATGGCGTAGCCCAGAGTGTCTTTGTGTCCGACATCCCACCATTTAACGTCAAAAAAGATGAGCTTCTTGGGGGCGATCAGCTCCTGCAGACACCAGCCGCGGGTGAACCAGCGGCACTTTTCAAGATGGGCCACCAGCTCATTCCAGGAAAAGGACGTCTTGCTCGGCCAGTTAAAGTCGGCTAGGTAGACGAAGCAGACCTTGGCCTGCTTGTACCACGCGAACATGGAGTTGATGGCCTCGCTCAGCTCGGCGCTGCTGCTCTTGGCAATGCAGCACGTGTCGACCCAGCAGTAGCCCAAGCCCTGAGAGCGAGCCCGACCGCAGGCAGCAGCGATTTTATTGTAGCCCTGGCCAGTGCCCGTGGGGTTTGTTGTAAAGGCCTCGAAGCTGACTTCCTCGCTCGTCCATGTGTGCGATAGAATGGCGTATTCAGGGATGGTGCCGTGGAATTCCTCGAGCTTGAGGGTATTGGTGTTGATCAACCTCATGGTGGTGACTTGGCGCGGGAGTTGTAGTGAGGGGAAGAGGGAATTTGTGCGACGCCGCCCAACGTGCCTGCCTTATCTTGGATGTGTTCACGGAATCACCTGACAACCCCCACTCTGCGTGTCATGGGGTAAACCCCGCGCTGCAAGCCAAATCGTTTGGCGGGCGTATTTGAGCTACGGATCCGTACACAGCTACTTTCTCAAGCCAACAACGGACCTCAGGTATCTCAAGCCACTTGAAGTACATGTACAACCTACCCCGTAGCCATTCAGGAAATCCCGAGTGATCTAAGGAACGGTTCGGGGTTCGGCTTCCGTCCTAAGAAGGCTAGAAGAGTTTCCATCTCCGGCCGACTGCCTCCGGGTTCGAGGAGCCCATACCGGTATTTCCGTCCTTGGGCGGCACTTGTCGGATCCGCTTTGAAGAAGGTGTCGAAGATATCTGCCGAGTAGACCTCGGAGCTGGAATTAGTGTTAGTACTCTTTCGTTTTTTTGGTAGGCTCGGGGTCGACTTACAGCGCGTAGCTATAATACCCAGCGTGGTAGTCCCCCTGGACCAGCATCGTCCACGTACAGTATGGATGGCCCCACTCGAAACCCTCGCCCAAGTCCGAGGGGTCATCGGGCGGGTATATCTCCCGGTGCAAGCGGTTATACGCCTCTGAGAAGTTCATCTTCACCAGATCTTCGTGGGTCCCCTGGTCATGGACATTAAAGTCCCAGATACTCATGCAGAGCTGGTTGAGCTGGAACAGGGAGCGGTTCAGGCCTTTCGACCTTAACAGGTCGGCGATCATGCGGTCAGGGAGCTGGATTTCCGGTGGGGGTATGTCCTCCCCTTCGATGTCCGCATTGCTTTGCTCTGTCGCCTGCTTCTCTCTCCAGGTCTTGAGATAGTCGTCTGAGAGGGACGAATAGTGTCTGCTCAGCCGCTTCAACTCGGACGGTATCAAGAACCAGTTCTCGAGGACTTGGCTGGGTGCCTCGCCAAAGTCAATGACGGTGCCGGCGCTGCCGTGAAATCGAGCATACTTCGTCTTTGAAACGAGATCGTGGATGCCATGTCCCAGCTCGTGGAAAAGCATCGTGACGTTCATGTGGCTGAGTAGGCAAGGCTTCGTGTCTGTTGGTCGAGCGAAGTCGCAGATCAGTGCCACCGAGGGATAGACCCGTGAGCCATCCGGTTTGAGGTAGCCCTAGAGAGCGAATGTTAGCCATCTCGGCGCCCGGCCAAAGGATGAAGGGGAGGAACAATACCGGTATGATGCTGGAACAACTCGCCCCCGACCCCTTGAACTCATACGAGTACATGTCCAAGTACAGATACCCTAGAAACCTACCCCCCTCGTCCTCACTATTCCACACACTAAAAATCTGCACATCATCCCTCCACACCATCTCCTCCCTCTCCGCCTCCCCCGCTCGCATCTCCTCAAACACCAACCCAAACAAATGCCCCATCGTCTCCAGCATCCCCTCCACCGTCGTCTGCAGCGGAAACCACTCCGCAATCTCCATCTGATCAGACATATACTCCTTGGCGTTGGCCCTCCTCCCGTAAAAATTCAAATCCCACAAATACACCCTCCCATCCCACTCCTCCCCTCTAGCCTCATAATCATCTCTCTTCTCCTCCCTATACCGCTCCATCTCCCTCGCTCCCCCTGGCGCCAGCCCCTCCCTCAGCCTCCCCAACAACTGATGCACCGTCTCCGTATCCCCCGCCATCCTATCCTCCACCACCAGCGCCGCATGATTCCGATACCCCAGCAACCGCGCCGCTTCATCCCGCAGCACCGCAACCTCCTTAAACACCTCCACGTTCTCATTGCACGTGTTATACATCCCCACATACATCCTCTTCCTCGCCTCCGCATCATCCGCAAACCTCAACACCGATGCCACATCCCTATCAAACCTCGCAAACACCCTCCCTTCCTCATCCCTATCCATCCCTCCAATCACCTCCCCCGGAACCCCAGCCAACTCCCCTTCCCCCAAACCAACCCCTTTGACACTCCCATCCCTCACATTCCCCTTGAAGCGCGACCCCCCCTCCAAAATCCCCTTTTGAATCTCCGCAAACCTCTCCCTCTTATTTCCCTCCAGCGCAACCCCTGTCTTGATCATCTGCCGATGGATAGTCATGAGAAGATGCTCCTCCTCTGGACCGAGGACCTCCCCCTTGTTAACAACAGCGTCAACGAGAAGGAATAGATCCCTGCGCTGCTTGGTCTCAAGCTCAAAAGCAGCAAGGAGATCGTCTGCCTTGCGGGACGCGGCGCGGAGGTCCGGGTCGGTAGAGGCGGATTGGTAGATGCGGAGGGTGCGCCAGGTGGCGAGGAGCGAGTTTTCGGCGTGGGTGAGGGGGAGGAGGAGGGAGGCGAAGGTTGCGATGGAGGGGGTGAGGGTTGAGATGAGGGT
>Ga0247758_1001193_pt1 | contig 20506 bp, 15 predicted proteins | sample UWRJL156409C4_FD_180950 | JGI IMG/M metagenome (GOLD analysis project Ga0247758, IMG submission 180950) | Plant litter microbial communities from Arlington Agricultural Research Station in Wisconsin, United States - UWRJ-L156-409C-4 | ecosystem: Environmental > Terrestrial > Plant litter >...
TGCTGATCTTAAAATCTCCCCCCCCCCTCCCCCCTCCCCTCCCCCCCAAGGTCTTGCAGGTTCATTTGGTCCAAAATCCCCACCTTGGTCTTTCACTTGGAAAATGGTCCGGCGGCATCGGTGACAGCCGGCAGCACATCAGACCTCAGCAAGCGGGACTCAAGCATCTGGAGCAACTGGAAGTCAATCTCCTCCGTTCTTGACAAGCCAAGCTCCCACTGGGAGAGGGGTAAGTTGTCATAACCTGTACTCGTCTTAATAACCCGCTTCAGGTAATAACCCCGGTCAAATAGCGATCATGGACTCCAACGTGTGCCATCGTAGGTGTTATCCTGACAGGAGTGGCGATAATCACTCCTCTTGCCTTTTTCCTTGGTGAGTATTACAAGCCAACCGACGACTACATCAAGGCAACACTTGCAGAGGAGCGATGGCAAAGTGATCTTATGCTGAGGGAGCACTGTATTCGGCTTCAGGTAAGCGACTTGGTGTTTCTCCATGGATGATCTCCTAGGTAAACCTGTATTGACGAAAGCTGACAGCAAAATAATCTACTCTCCTTGAACCCAGAGTGCGATGGAGTCCTCACCTCATCTTTCCCCACACGTCCTACTGGTCCTGACAGTGGGGCCGAGCGAGGGGTATTTGACCGTTTCTTCATGGCCCTGGCCATGATGATCACGCATCTCAGTCGTCTTCTCTGGGGCCGGGCTGCACAAATATGCGACGACCTCTTACTTGGAGTCTTGGTAGTGGCGATGTGTTACGTTATCGTTTCGTTCACGTCTCTAAGTGAAAGACGAGCGCGAGAACCATCCGAACTGGAGAAGTCCGAGACGCCAGAGATGCTGTCCTCTGAACTAGCAGTACAGCCCGAGATCCGTGAGGAACCGCGGCCACAACCAGCCCAACTATCATCAGAAGAGCCCTTTCGACTGCACAGAAATCCAGCACCACCAGAGATATTGGAAATGCCACCACCTGAACCAGTACGCTCCGAAGCGCGGGATGCGCCACCGTCCCAGCCAGTACAATCAAGGACAGAGAAAACACTCAGACTCGGACCAGCACGATCAGAGACAGCAGAAATTCCACTGCTCAATCCAACAGAGCTGAGAACCCATGGAACTGTGGCAGTAATCCGCACGTCCTCAGTCAAACCCTCATCAACAATAGCCAGGTCAAAGAACGGAAACAAAACAAAAGACGTTGCTCCAGCAAAGCCAGGACCCAATCCACGGGCAGTAGCATCGGGAACACGGGAGACACCAAAGGATACGACCTCAACTGGAACACCATCAACTACGGTAACATCATCTCAGCAATCCTCGAGTTCAACTTCGAGCAGGTCCTCGGGCCAGTACTGGAATGGCACGGTTGGGATAAGTGACGACGAGTCCCCTTATCGGAACGACCAGAGACAGCTAGGATTTAACATGCAGTGGTTCTGCGTAAGTTTCGATCTGCATTTCAGACCCAGGACGAAGTATCTAAAGTGTGGATTATAGTGTCGATGCAGAAATGGTCCGTGGTATTCTGCCGCAGTCCCGAGTTGTCTATGTGGACATTACACCTGCTCTTATTGCCAGTGTTATGAGGTAATGTCATCACCGTCTCACTATCTCTCGACAGCTCACGGCGGGACAAGGCGAAGATGATGTATATCGCCTGGTTGCCTGTTCTCGTAAGGCGGAGGAGTGTGTATACGAAGAATCAAACCAACCAAAGGAGAGACTCGCTGCGACTAGCCCCTTTGGACACAGACTCCTTGTTCTGCAAGCTGGTGCTAGAGACATGTAACCTTCCCTGTTGACACGGCTTGGCAACGCCTCCGGCCCCAAGCTCGGCGCGTCACCCATCCCCAAGAGGCCGCAAGAAGGTGGTCGAGATGCTGCTCCGCGGTGGCGCCGACACTGGGACCAAAGATTTAAGTGGGCTCACTGCCCTTCTCGTTGCCGTCGACCGCGGTGATGTCGACCTGGTTGTCCTGCTGCTAGAGTATATAAAGCCAACACGAAGTCGGTGGACAGAGAGGGCAGGACAGTACTGCTGCTTGCGGTCGGGACAGGCGACGCGAGAATTGCCAAGGCTCTGCTGGACGCTGGCGATGATGAAGAAGCGTGGGAACCGAGTTTAGGTTGTACCCCGCTGTTGGTGGCGGGCGAGCGGATCTTGACATGATGAGGCTGCTTTTGGGGAAGGGCGTGGATGCTAACGCCGAGGGTGGTATCTATGGGAATGTGATGCGGGCTGCCTTGTATCGTTAACATAGCAAGGAAGAGGAGATGCTAAGTGACTTTAGTAGGAGGGCTAAGATAAAGGTAGGATAGGGAGGTAAGTAGGTAATTATCCTGTATTGGTAAGGTTAACGTATCTTATAAGCGAGCCGAACAAATAAGCGAGCCGAACAATTTCCAACGCGACGCGACCCCCAACCTCCTTTTACCAACCACACAACCAATTAACCATGGATTCGCTCCCAGCCGAATCCAGGGTTATTCTAGCCCTTCAAGCTCTTAAAGATAACCCAAAACTCAAGCTTCGAGCTGCAGCCAAGATTTATAACATACCACCTACTACCCTTTATGACCGACGCAGAGGTCGACCTGCACGACGTGATATTTCGGCTAACTTACGTAAACTAACCGATTTGGAAGAGAATACGATTATTCAGTACATAATTAAGCTATATACACGCGTATTCAACCCTCGGCTTTGTTACGTTAAAGATATAGCTAACTAACTGTTACGCGAACGTAACACGCCCCCTGTTGGTAAGCTCTGGGCTTACAACTTCGTCAAACGTTAATTAAAGCTCCGAACGCGTTTATCGCGTAAATACAACTACTAGAGGGCTAAATGTGAAGATCTAAAGATTATTAGTAAGTGGTTTACTCTTATATATAACATGAAGGCCAAGTACAGTATCCTTAATGAAGATACGTACAATTTCGATAAGACTGGCTTTATAATAGGCATTATCACTCCTATTATAGTAGTTATTACCTTAAATAGCCGTGGTAAGGCTAAACAGGCCCAGCCTGGTAATTAAGAGTGGGCTATAGTTATCTAAGGGGTGAATTCTTAGGGCTAGGCCATCCCACCATTTATTATCTTAACTACATAATACCACCTTACCAACTGGTATTAAGAATACAACCTTCTAGCCACCTAGCGTATTATAACAACTAATAATAGCTGGATTATAAATAAGAAAGGTATAGATTAGATTTAGCATTTCGATTTACACACATCGTCTCGTATAAAGGGCAAATATCAGCTTCTAATCCTTAACGGCCATAAAAGCCACCATTCTGATAAATTCAAGGCTTACTGCCAGGCATATAACATTATTACACTCTGTATACCTATATACACCTCACATATACTTTAGCTTTTAGATATTAGTTATTTTAGGCCGTTGAAGAAGGCGTATGGCCATTAGATTAAGCAGTTAATATGGATAAGTATCACACACATTAGTAAGCTGGAATTTCTCTGTTCGTTTAAAGAAGCGTTTTTTAATTCAATTACGGAAAAGAATATCCAGGGGGGCTTTACCGGAGCCGGCCTTATACCGTATAACCCAGATAGAGTAATATTAAAGTTAGATATGCGTATTTAAACCCTAACACCACTAACCTCAGGCCAGGCCACACCACTACCTTAGGTCTCCCAAACGCCACACAACTCTTAAGAGGCCACCTCACAATCGGTATTTATTAAAAATCGAATTTCCAACCATCAGGACAGCTCACCAACTTTAATGCTAACGGCTGTGGATTGACTGGCTAAAGGTATAATGGCTGTGATACACGAGGTGGCTCTTCTCCGTATAGAGGTCTCTGCATTACGAAAGGCTAATGAGGGGCTTAGTAAGCGACGGAGGGCTAAAAAAACGCGTGTACGGCTTAGAGGGTCACTTACTGTACAGGAGGCACAGGATTTACTGGATTAGAAGGCTGTGGGTGAGCAGTTAGCTTAGGAAACACGCTAAAGTGGTGGTGGTGTAGGGGGGTCTCGCACGAAGATTCAGTGTTGTGGCGTGTGTGGCAAGCCTGGCCATAATGCGCGCACTTGCAAGGAGGCTGCAGAATCGTCTAATTCGTCTGTTTCTGATTCAGTTATTGTTATTTCCTAGTGTTGTTGTTGTGTAATTGAGGATTGTTGTGGTAAGGTGGTGGAAAGTGTTCGGCTCGCTTATTTGTTCGGCTCGCTTATAAGATACGTTATAGTTAGGAGTATTGTTTTACATCTACTTAAGTATTTACCCCCTTTTTTTATAAAGTAAAGCATCTTACGTATGTTATTTAGGCGCCTACTAGAGAGGCATCCACTTATTCTTAGAGAGGCATCTTTCTTATAGAGGCATCCTGACCGAAAATCCACTGTATTGTTCTAATCCTCCACCACCACACTATATAATTAATTCAATTATACTTGCCAACGTTTCACAGCGAAATAAGATATTAATTTGTAATCTACAAAAATCCCTATTATATTTACAATGCTTAAAAAGCCTTAAAGGGCTCCTGTATAATGCCTAAAAACTCCAGGGAGCTAGAAATCTTCTCCCATTAATATAACTGTTAATTTAGTCAATCCCTGAACTTTAAAGGGATATGAGGCTACTGTAAGTCTTCTTCGCAGGGCTCCTTAGGAACAAACCTACACCTTCCACTAAACCTTTAGTGGCGCCACCCGTATAAGCCCGCTTCCTAGACTTGCTGGTTATGTATTACGACCTGTAAAGAGTTACATAGCTGTTCAATTGTTGTAGAGCGTAAAAGAGGCAGTTCGCCAATAGTAATTCTAATGCAAAAAAATTGCTCCGCCCGCAGAGACAAAATCCTAAGTAGTAGAATCTAGAGATCATCTCTCTTGTTACCTGCTTTGCCATGGCCAATCTTCCCCTCGCTTGGCTGATACAGGTTTGGTTATAACGTCACCGAGGGGCACAAATATGGCGGTTGGTGGGACCATCCAAGGGGTGCGAATTTGCAGATTGGGCTAGTCATGCGAGATTCTGGCAAGATGGTGACTGGATTGGCTGGCGAAGGATGGGAACCCCGGTCAGCCCTGCCTAGGTAAATACCAACGTTGGCAGCAGTGGGAAGCACCTGCCGCACAACATTGGCCAATCGCACCGCTGGCACGTTCAAGTTCCCAAAGCTCGGAGAGGGATGTTGCAACTGGATGACAGTTCAATTTGGATGTGTTAGTACCCAGAAAACTGGACGGAATCTGGAGCAGTTTTCTCCTTCCCCATGTTCATCGTCTTCAATTCGTGCGTCCTCACAGCTCTTTCATAGTTGTCTCCCACCACAAAATTTACACCGAAACATGCCTGCTTCGCCCTGAGTACTCCAGATCCTCAGCTTCGACTGTTTGCATGTCGGCCTCGAGCTTCACATGCTTCAAGCCCCTTGGCCCCGATTTTAGGAGCTTTGCCAATTGATATCGATGACGAGTTAGTATGTCTGCTGCAAAGATTTACTCTATCTAATATTTCTTAACCCCAAACCCGACTCCAAAACGGTCGGGATTGTAAGTTCAGAGGTACGTAGGTAGGTAAGTGCCGTAAGGCTAGGCCAGGACGCTCTGGCCGCCAACATTGTCATCGGCATTTTCTTCCTACTCGCCCTCTACCGTCACCTCTGAATCCTCCTCTGGCGACAATGACTCCCATCGCTCTCGACCAGCTGACTGCCTTGGCGTCCAAATTGTGAGAGGCACTTGGAATACTGACAGAAATTCCCTGTTTTCTTGCTATCGCACATTCCTCGCAAATCTAGGTGTGTTTTGCACGCTGAGGTCAGACAGGCGTAGAACATGACCTTCTTTCTCTTGCACCAGTCACAGCGCTGAGTGTGCTGCAGAACGACCTTCATCCAGTTATTGTGAATGACGGGCTGTGCGGGTATCTATCAAGGGTGAAGCGGTACTTTTTTTGTTCACTGACTTGAAGCTCCTGGACTTGCGAATAGAATACCTCCCGCAGTGCTCGGTTGCCACGGAGATGGAGGCGGAATACCCAGCAAAAGGCGACTCTCGAGAGTCTCAATGGTTCGTCAATCATGTCCCTTGGTGGGCCTCATTATGAGCGCCGTTCCACTTATCGAACGAGCTGCAATACCACCCTGAAAGAACGTGAGAATATATCACCATAGAGCTAACGATCTCAGACGAGAACGACAAAACATATAATACGTATGATTAGGGATGGAGTTGAGTCATTACTGGTTCAAGGTAGGTCTCACGAAATAGGACCATGGAAATGTGCGGTGATGAAGAGGCTTGAATGTTGCCCCAATGGAACTCGAATGTCATTGCCGAGTACCTGACGTGTTCTTCCGGCTACGCCCTCTCCAATTCCCCCGCCATCAATACAACTGCTTGACTAATGGCCGGTACCGCCCTGGTTGCTCTGGCTGTCATCGTCGTCATCGGCACCCTCCTCCTGCGCTCTCTCTGCCGCCATCTCCTCCTCCTCCAGCGAGAACGAGTCCGTGTCCCGAGACCAACTCACTGCGTTGGCGTCCAGGATGTGGACGGCACATGGTATGCCGCTGGGGACTGTAAGTTTTCCTGGGGTCGCCGTGCAATCGTGGCAGGCGTGCTTCTTGCACGCCGCTGCCAGGCAGACGTAGAACACGGCTTTTTTCTCCTCGCACCAGTCGCAGCGTTGTGTGTAACAGACGACTTTCATCCATCTGTTGTGGACGACAGCCGTCATCTTTGCCATAGTCAGCCTTGTGCTCTTCGCCTGCGGGGTACTTGAAGGGACTATCGAGGAAAATTATCAGCATCGTCAATCTCGCGCCGCTGGGTTCCGAGGGGCACGCTTACAGTTTGCGTGTTGGGCCTTTCTTGTGCGGTGGCTCGGCTCGCTTTCTGTGGTTTTGGTTGGAGTGTGGAATGAGAGGTGCAAATGGAAGGGCCTGCTCTGTGAAGAAACTTGAGGTACGGAAGGAAGTACTCTCTGTGAGGTAGGTACCTACCTGCCTGAAAAGTCTCGGCAAAAGTGGAGTCCTTGCTCCGTTCGTGGTGAATGGAAGCACTGGCCCGCTTGAAGCTGGGAAGGACCCACTCCCTCACCTATTACTTCAGAAGGTACCAGTTTTTCAGTGGTCGGCGCCCGAAGGATGATACGGCCTAGTTTCTGTCCCCCAATGAGTCCGGCGTAGACATCCAGGGCGATGTGAGGCTGTTGGCGGCGGTCTCGTTGTCCAGCTCGAAGCCGGAGCCCTCGGCTTTCTCTGCCAATGAGAGGGAGACCAGTGTGAAGTCTTAGTATTGTAAAAACCTGCACTCGAGATCTGATGTTGTGTCGCAGCAAAGGCGCAGAATGTTCAAACCGAGACTCTGTCCATATCATGCCCCAAATATAACCATCCATGTCTTACGGCTGATTCCGACGAGGTTAGAAAGAGACAAAAGGTTATCCTTATGCAATTACTCGATGTTTCCATGAGGATCTCTCACGATACATACAAGCTATTATGTCAAGTAGGAAGATATTTTGTATATAATATACGAATAACGACTAGATCCCTGGGAGAAAATCTTGACAATTTGGGCTGTACTTGATGAGGTATATTTATGGTGAAAGATGTTGGCAAAGGTGAAATTTCTGCTCTGTCTGCGTGCCGTGCATTCGTCGCTCTGCTCGTGGTGAAGGAGAAAGGCTGTGGGAGCACTGACCCGCTTGAAGCTGGGAAGGGCGCCCACGCCTTCATCTGATCTAAGGCATCTCGAGATAAGACTGCCGGGCCAAGAACGCGGCCTTCTACAACAAGCTGTCCTCTCCATTCAACACCGTACGGCTTACCGCCCAGGAAACAACATCCGCGTCATCTCACTCCTGCGGGACTCTCACAAGCCTTCCTTCCAATTTATCGAAGCTGATATCTGGATAAGCGATGCTTTCCCAATTCCCAGTAGGTAAAACTGTTCCGAAGATGGGGTGAGCCTTCTTCGTGAACTTGAACACCGCGTTAGTATTTATCTCAAAATGAACTCAGTCATGAACATCCGGGGCAGTACTCACATACCGCGCGGAGCTGATTTTATGGCGCATTCGTGAGTCTTTTAAGTGGCGCTCAAGTTGTATGATAGGGTCCTTGAGGACCAGTCCACATCTTCAGCGTTGAGAACATGGAAAGACTGGAAACCTAGGTTTTGCCCGTTTCTTTTGGGCTATGGGAGAAGCTGTGGAGATATTTACTTACGGCGACGATAACGAGGGAGCGGAGATAAAGCTAAAGAAAAACACTCGGGCTCCGCAGCCTGAGTACATGTAGATCATATCCTCATACTGCCGAGAACACATTCTTTTCATGCCCTTCATCCCAACTTCCTGCCTCAGAACTCACCAGACCACTGAGCCTCTGGATAATCACCCGTGCCGCATCGGTACCTAAGATACCTATCTAAACGAGGGGTCAAGGTCGGCTCTGAGCAGACGTGGCGGGGCTCGGCGAGTTGAACGAAAGAGCCCAGAGGACCAATCAACACCCTCCGCTCCCAAAACTTGGTGAACACCGATACCCCTCATCCCTCAGCCTGACGACGCGGCAGGAGTCATGTTTTAAGACAATCACAATCGCAGGAACAAAATGTACTCGAGAAAGGCATATCCACAGAAAAACGACGAATGTGTTGTCGCCTCCGGCTCCCTTAGGTATCTGATCTACCTCTAGTTGTGTAAGACGGCATGCTCCTCCTTGTGTGTCAGTGAAGTTTCTGAGTGACACCGCATCAGTAAGGTATCTCAACGAGAATGCAATCTGTAACATCTGGGGAGAACTCACCTGCTGTGCGAGGTCCCCGTGGCCTCCCTTATCAGGTCGCGTTGGTTTTTTCGCCCGTATTCGTGGAGTTGAACGAAAGAGTGTTGGAGGACCAGTCGATGCTATCCGCCTCCAGTACATGGTATGCGCCGAGCCCCGACGCCGACATCAACTGCTTGTGTTTGCCAACGGCCGTGCAATACTTACAAATCTGCATTCGGCAGGTCAGGCAGGAGTACACAACAGGCCAGCGGTCAAACCAGTCGCACTTTTGAACTAGTCCAATGCTCTTGGTCCATTTTCTGTGGATTGGCGCCATTGCTTCTGGTGTCTGCACGGTCAGCATTTTTCTCGGACGCTGACATTGGCCGGGAGGCTGGACTGCGGGCCGCCGCGCTTTTGGGTGCCGTTGAAGTCGGTGATGGGCGGCACACTTACTTGCGCTGTGAATGCTGGTATGAGATGGCGTCGACTTGGCAGAGATGCTCGAGACTGAGAAAGTGGTGGAGTGAGGAAAGCTCGTTGCGCCCGTGAGGATGTTGACGAGCGGTACTGAAAAGCGAAACAGAATGAAAACATTTGAGATCCACAACTTGGATTTTTATATATCCATACGTGCTACCAATAAAAGAGTTTCCAAATTCTATCCCAAGTTCCTGCTTCACAATTCCAAGTCCCCAGGCAGCCTCACCGCCTTTCCAACTGTCAAACAATGTTTCCCAAGTGAACCAAGCCCTTCTCAACCAGTGGTTCGCTTTGATTGTTCCGGACCTCTGGTGTTGGTCTCGGTTACCCCATTGCTTTCCATTTACGCATGTGCGACGTATCTCTGTTTTGCGTGGAGGACACCCGGAAGCACCTCAAGGCGGTGATCAACACCCCATATGAGGATTACAACAAAGGAGGCAGCAAAAAGGCCGCAAAGGAGCAGGTGCATGCAGAAGAGAATTTGTCGCTGTTCCTCCTCCGCATATCTTGTACCTGCTTGATGTACTACTGGAAAGTACATATTTCTGCCATCAACCTGGACTTGGCCTCATCTGAGAAAGTTCGCTTTATGTAGCTACCATTGAACCTGGTAGCAATATGGATATGGCCATACCCAAGCCTCTCCGCAACGGCGAGGCTGTCCGAGTTGATGGGCTCTGTCCGTCACGGAAGCCTAAGAGCAGCCGATGGGTACTAAGGTACTGAGTCATTGATGTATCTCGCATTAAAAATAACCTAGACTCTGGCCATGTTTCAGATTACGGTTGACGGAATCAAGATATTGGACGTAAATGACACAAAATATGGGGAGATAAGCATGTCAAGCAGGAACGAGTTAACTTTTGACCAAGGTGCTTCACCACTGAAGAAGGGTTGTCCATTAACGAAAAACATTTTACCTGAACCAACTTAGAAGCGCTCTGATATTTGGAGGATCTCACTGACTGGAAAACGGATATAAGGAGATTCTAACCAAGATAAAACATATACAACGTTCCCGAGCCAGCTCATTACTCATCCCTGGGGGTATTTGCTACCATGTGCTTCCATGTCCCATTACGCCGGACCTGTAAATACCGCTGTATGACCTGGCCATCGCAGTTGAAGCATCGGCGATGGCACTCGTTTCCTCCCGACATTGTGGGAAACTTCAGGCTCCCAAAGAAGATCGCCATCAACTCGAAGGGCAACAAGGATCACCTTTCTCGCCAAGGCGACTACAGAAAATTCAACGATGCTTTTAATGGGAAAGATATGAAGAAAAAAAACCAGCCCTTGGGGCGACCCGGCCCTTGAGAAGTGATTCGGCAGCCTGCTGAAGTTGAAAGAAAGTAAAACAAAACAAAAATAAAAGACACCCCTTCGCTGACCCTAAAGTCGACCATCATGTCGGCTGCCCAGTTCTCGACCGTCTCGAGCTCGGTGAGCTGTCTTCCAGACATTGTGGACGTAGCCGGTTGTAACTGGCTCGCCGTCGTGCCGGAATGAGCAGACGTCAAAGGCCACAGCGGGCGCGAATGGTGCCAGCCTATAAAGGAATCAGAAGACGTGATCAAGAATTTTGGCGGGCCCTTACTAAACTCCCAAACCAAACTCCACATTCCGTCCACATCAAGGCTCTCCTCCTGCCTTTACGTCGCCGCTAGACTCGGAGTCGCCGTCGACCGACCCCTTGTCCTCCGTCAACCCCCCCGGACTGCCGACCTCACTGCCTCCGCCGACATCAGCACCGCCGCTCCCCGTTCCTGAGTCCGGGTTGGGCGCATCCTCGGCGCCCGAGCCGTCAAGGTACCCCTCTGGATACGCCGGGGCCACAACCTCCAGGGCAAAGAAATTATCCGGATACGCCGGGCCCATGCCAGTGAAGTCGGCATAATTCGACCAGTCGACTCTCTGTACGTCCAGGACGTGGACTACGCCCTGTTCCCCGGAAGAGAGCTCATGCTGCGCGTGATACGCGCAGTTCTGGCAGACCTCGGCTCTGCAGGTTATGCAGACGTAGACGACGTCGACGTATTGGTGAGGGCCGAGGCGGCACCAGCTGCACCCTGCGGCTGGATGTGGGCGGATACGTTTGATCCATTTTTGGTGAACTGGGTATTCAGGCTCCATGTTATGGCTGTAAATAGTCTGGATGCTTAGCTTGTTAGCGTCTTGATGGTGGTAGATTGCTGGGTCTTGTGACACTGACTGGGAGATGAAGATGGGAATGTTGCCGTTCGGGGTGCTTGATTGTGAACAGACGAAAGAGGAAAACGGATAGGTCTAGGTACAAAGAAAAAGGCTTTAAATATTTTTGTCGAGGCGGCGTGAAACCGTATGTGGCAGCCATGAGGAGTTACAAAGTCAAAAGCGCCACGGCATGAGACAGATGATAGCTTGAACTTAAACGTAGGGCCAAGCCCTTACACTGTTGCCGGAAACAAACGTTTGCCTATCGCCTATAGGAGGGATCTCGCAGGGCAGCGAGCTTTATCACGTGTCAGCTTTAGTCAACATGAAAGGAAGGACAAGTCTGCTTCTGCTTCACGCAGTGAGTAATGTGACTTATGGGAAGACATATCACAACCCTCCATGATCGGGCCCGATGGATCCAAGGCTCTCGTACCACGGTTCAGGGATCTGGATACAATTCCGGATGCCCACACTGAGGACCGTGCAGGTGTTGGCCCAGTTGGGACCGGTATAAAGTTTTTACCTTAGGGAAGAGTTAGTGTCCTCAGTTAAGGTGTGAATGAGAGGAAGACGTGTCTTACATTCCCGGGAGTGCGAGCGACGAGCGACGAGCGTTGTAGAAGAGGCTCAGGTTTGGGGCTCGAGAGGGCGATAAGCAAGCTTATCACAAAGAAGAAAAATAGAAGGCTGAAAAGCGGTACTGTAACGACCAAAACGCAAGAAAAGGAAAGGCAGATAAACCACCTAGTGATGCTATTTATGGTGGTCAGGTGGAGGATTCCGCCCACACGCCATGCATACGTTTACTGTTACCGGCGAGGAGGCGCCTTGGTTTCGCGACAGACGCCAGCAAGGGGCTGCTTGCTGTTTTTGTGGGGAGAACCAGGTAAGGGCGAAAGCGGTTGAGCGATGCATGAGGCCGGGGATGGGAGGGAGTGTTGGTCGGGGAGAGCTGAGAAATTTATCTTCGCGCCGCACTGGCATGCAGAAGGAGGTGAGTCGTGGTTTGCTCCAGCTCTCAGTTTCCAGGCAGGTGCGTTTCCTAAGATTGTGGGTCAGGTCCAAACTGCAGATGATTCACCGGCGATCAGATTTCTTAGATCAAAACATGTTTTCTAGCTAATTTCTTTTGCAACACCCTTCGCGCTGTTGTTAGGTGAAGCCTCAGCTAAACGTGGCTTCAAACTTCTCAGCTCCATCCACCCCGCTGAACCACGAAACCCGATCCTTGATGAACTGCTCTATCTGAGGCCGGAGCTTGGTCTCATGAAGATTGAAGTCATCGACAGTGCCAATACGCAGGATACTCTGACCTGGAAAGGCCTCGCCCACGCGGTACATGAGTGTCCCGCACGTCGAGCAGAAGTAGTTTGTCATCAGTTTGCCCGAACCAATCGTGTGCGATTGACCGAAGGTCTTGAGGTTGTCACGGCCACGAACGTGTTTCAGGTGGGTATCGGCAATGGTGAAGTTAGAAGCGAACATGGACGCCGTGATCTTGCGGCAATCGGTGCAATTGCACACGAATGTGTTGACCAGGCCTGGACCTTGGGTTGGCTAGATTCATGCAAATCAGTGACACGGTAAATTGATCTGATAAGTGAGGGGTAAAGTACGAAGGCTAGTTGCACGGCACCGCAGAAACATGTCGCTGTTGCTTCGTCCTCGGTTGACCGACCATCGCTCGCATAACCGGCAAGAGGTATGTACGGGCTCGACTTATCGGCGGTGGCAGCCATGATTGTGTCAGTGCCTCTCCGATCCGAGTTTCGCGTGATAGGGCGGCGCTCTCGAAAGAAACAAAGAGCACGGCAGGATTGTCCACAAAATGGGTATCAGAGTGCAGCAATGGAGGCCGGCGAGAAGTTGAAGGTAAGATGTTAGGTGCGAAGTCAAGAGCACAGGAATTGTGACGTCACGAAGGTGCAGTCTGGGTATTTATGCTGTCCAAAGCGCAGTACATTCGGATGGAATGACGATGACGCGGGTTTGGGGGCCGATATGCAAGTAACGGTGAACTACGTTGCTGCAGCGGAAGATTCAATTGTTCCCCCGTGCCTACCGTTGATAGGTAAGCAATCTTTCCCGCACCACAGCAGCAGCTGGCAGAACAAACGGCCGCCACTGGTAAGCCAGAACGGGAAGTGCATCATACCTAGATGGTGCGACAGCATGTTTTCGTCTACAAACATTATTAATCTTTCAAAATGAATGCAAACCCAATATACCGCCCAGCAATGCAATGCAACCAATCCACCCAAATGCAGCCCAAAAAGAGACCCCAGGCTCTCAATGCCTGATGCTATCAAACCTCAAACCGAGGGCAAGAGGTCGGTCAAGGTCTGGGCAAGTTACGAAAAGAACAAAAAAAATAAACTCAGCCCAGAATTGAACTGGGGACTTTCACATCTAACTGACGCTAGACCTCCCTCCGTGGAAGCATTTTTTTTCCAGAAATGGAATAAGAATACTTTATAGTCGGAGCGAGGCGCAACGGCCTGTCTAACGTACACCACTGAGTTGTTGAAAATACACAGCGCAGAACTTCCCCATAGGATGCCTTCCTCCAGCCGATTGCCTCCAGCCCTGCGCCGGCACCAAATGGCACCTAACCACACACGATCTATTGCTCCCACCTCCATTTAAATATGCGCCTCAGCCTCCTGCTCTCATGCCCCCCACTGCCTACTGCTCGCGCCTTCCCCTTCCCCAAACCCCCACTAAACATTCGCAACACAGTACGGAATCCCATTCAAATAATCGCAGTGTGACCCGCTCGGACAATCCCCCACCTTCTGCAGCACATTCTGCGTATCGCACACCTCGATCGCATACGGCCCGAGGCACTGGTACTTGCCGGCCGTGTCGCACTTGTCGCCGGGGCCCTGGCCGGGCCGTCCGTTGCGCTTGTACACGCCGGCTGTGCAGAACGGGAGGGTGAAGCCGTTCTGGGGCAGGTCGTGGCAGGAGCTTCCCGAGGGGCAGGGGCCAACGAGCTCCCATTGGTTGAAGACGTTGCAGATTTCGATGCCGGTGTTGGGCGTGGTGCAGCGGTAGGTGCCGAATTTGCAGGGTGCTGGTGTTGAGGAGTGGGGGGAGGGCGCCGCGAGGGTGGTGGCGGCGAGGGTGAGGAGGGCGGTGGTGGACTTCATTTTGGTGGTGTGAGTTGGTTTTGATGTTGATGCTAATACTGAGTCCTATGCAGGACTTGAGTTGATGTGATGCTGTCTGATGATGGATAACATAAATAAACTACGAGGTGCATCGGCTCAAGACATCTTATACTTCTCGTCGCCCATCACGAGAGTCCATCAGGCCCCGACATCACAAGATCACGGCGCAAGCGAATCCGAAGTTGTGGCTCGAGGATACTATTCTTACAATACGAGGTTCAGATCCGGCGCCCGGGTCACACCGGGCATCGATGTTGAGAGCTGGAGAGCCGATGTTGCGATTCCTGGGCAGTGCCTCTGCACGAGGCAGTGTTGGTGGCAACCTCAATACTAGGTAGTAGCTGCCGTGGTAAGACCGGAGGAGTCAAGTTGGTATCAGGTGCTTGGCCCGGCCTCGGCATGTACGTAATGCCGTTGCCGGGAGTCGCAGTCCCATTGGACAAAGAACCGAGGCTGATCGCATTGGTGGGCAGATTCGACACCAGCAAAGAGGCAGGCGGTGAACTAACGGCTCAGCCATCAGCCCACACCGTCCAATCCGGAGCTCTGGGTATTTTTAGCCCCACACCGCGATACGTCATGGCGAACCCAATACGAATTCTGAGGAGCTGAACAGCAATATTCCTACAACACTCGAGATTTATTTGCTCCGCCCTCAAAACCTCAGGGTCAGGTCCAACGTTACCTTCGCTTGCTGGTGACCGAATCGCCGTTGCACAACCCAGCCGGGAATACCGGAACTGTTGTTTCCAGCAGCCACCCCAATGGCAACGCGACGGTAACGTGACGGCAACGTGCTTACCGTGCATACTCGGAGAAAAACCGCAGTGGCGTTCTCGGCTCCAAAACATCGGGCCAGAATATCTCGGTTTGTTTCTTATTGGTAAACTCCCAGAGCGACAGGTGAGGCAGCCCCTGACTCCAAAGAAAACTAGAACGCTCGTCACAGCAGTGCAGCTTCCCTCACCAGAACCCCCCATCTAGTGTTTTCCCATCATCTCCAGGCTCTTGTGATAATCACTGGTGCCGTTCTCGGGGTCCCTGTCCGTGGCTTTGCAGTTCTTGGCATACTGCCCCTTCCCCTTGCCATGGGCCCCATCAATCTGCATGAAGCTCTGGCCCTTGGCCTTGAGCATCTCCTTATTGGCGTCATCATACCACCCGTTGATAAAGTCCCCATGGAAGCAATACCCAACACCAACCTAAACCCACGATGTCAGCTTCTTAGTCTCATGCCACAGCAACCGCATCTCCCCAAACAAACCACCCCCTGACACCAAGAAAAAAGAAGGGCAACAAACCTCCCCGCAAGCCAGCCTAATAGGCGGTACCCCCTTCCACCCGCCCGGGATCGCACTCCGCGTATTATATCTCACCGAAAACCTCAGACTCGGCATCCGCTTCATCCCCGCCGGACACTTCCCCCCATGCAGCGCCGCATACGTATACTCCGTGACCTTGCTCGGGTTCACACAGTCCGGAAACCGCAGTATCGCCTGCAAGTGCGCGGTGCACGTCGATAGCGGGAGCGCCGCGCGCGGGCGCTTGTCGCGGTCCTCGGGGCCGTTGCCGTCGCACCACCAAGTGATCATGGAGACTTTTTCGTCGATGTCCGATTGCGATTTGGCCGAGGCGTTGCCGGCGACCATGTGCAAGTCCTTGGGGAAGGGGATTTCGGCGCGGTCGATGTTTTCGTAGTAGGTTTTGAAGGTGGCTGGGTAGATCTCGGTGTAGGTGGTGTTGTTGACGTAGTATAGGGTTGGAGCCCCTGGGGGGTGGTGAGCGGGGGGTTGGATAGTTGGGAGGGGAGGGGAGTGGTTAGGGGCTCACAGTATACGGAGAGGTCGTTCGGGTTCTCGCCGGAGGGACACCCCTTTTGTAGCTCCTCGGTTGTGGGGAGGTCTTTCGTCACGGCGTCGGAGCCGTAGAAGGAGTGCATGTGGGAGACGTATTTGCCGGGGAATACGATTGGGTCTATGTTCTTCCTCATAAAGGGTCTAATTCTCAATTAGTTTCTTTTTAAGGTCGATCGCGGGTAGGGAAATGTCTCGGGCGTTGGTGAGGTCGCTGAAAACAGCAGTTTGACATACTTGTGTTCTAAATTACCGTTAGTTATTCCTCTTTCAAGTTCGTTGCGGCTAGTAGGGGAATGCCATACCAACGACAGTCAAGGCGGAGGCCGTCCCCGCGAACAGGGCGGCAGCTGAGGTGGCGCGCATTGTGTTGTCGACGTCAAAGAAACTCGACTCGAACTGCCCTTGGACTTCAAAAGAGACTACCGCACAGGGAAAAGAACCATGGCCAGTGCTTATATTTCTACTTTCAACGGTGGTAGTAGGACTGCTGTGCGGCGATGCGGCTAATATGGGGCTAATACAACCACTGGGTGTGATTGCAACGGTTGATCTGGGGGTTTATATCACGGGGCCTGAAATTGCCTGAAGGCCCATCGTCATTGGTGGCAGCAAAAGCCCCGAACTTTGAGAGGCGTCGGTAGTTGTCGTGTCGAATGCCAAGGATGGCCAGGTCTTTGATATATGCCCGAGATTCCAAAGTGCTGGGAGCCTTCCTATTCTAGCAGAATGTCAACTTACACGGTAGCCTCCGTCTCTTTACACCGTAATAATCCTAAGTTCCGAATTGAAGGCGCCAGAGGTAAAGCAACGATTCCGTATTAAACTCAACGCTTAAATGAGTTCCTATGTGACCAAACAAGGGCCAGTCCAACCCACATTCACCACTTCAAAGCCAACAGGGCAGAACAAAACCTCCCTCCAAAACAATACCTATGTAATTCAGGGCAAGCAATGCAGAAAAGAAATCAATACATCAAATCAACCACCATTGCCCTTTGCCTAGCTCAAATCTCAGGCATCCCCAATCCAGCCTCTCCCTTCAAACCAAGTCAAAACCAAGTCAAAAGTCACCGAAAATCCATATCCAAGCCAAATTTACTCCCTCGCTTCCAATACTGCCCTCCCGATCCACTGTTTCCATCACGCGATCTATTCGTACCCTTCTTCTTCTTCGGCGGAACGCAGAGTTTGCAGCCTCTAGATGCGGCCTAGTTCTAGCAGACGAGACCGGTATGATTACAGTACCAACAATACTCTTGATTCTTTGGGTTATACTTTTTGCGCGCGCGGCACCGGTAGTGTGTGGCTCTTGCTGTTGGTCGCTGCATGTGGTAAGCCTGCTGTATTTTCCATGGTCGTTGTCCACGCCTAGCGTGGCGGGCTCTCGCGGGTCGTGGTGGTGGTGAACGGTGGGTTGGTTGGTTGGTACCCATCAGGGCGAGCTTCTCGTTGTTTATGATGGGTTACATCTTGAAAGCTTGGAGGTCGAAGGTAGTGTTCGGTGCTTCGTTTGTTTCTAGTATTCATATGGTCATCAGAGTTGTGAGATACGAGCTAGGCTCAGGGCGTCGGTGCTGAGTTCAGTGTCGTACCGTTGGGAGACAATGTGCGTTTGTGTGTTGGAAGGTCAAGTTAGCTCGTTATGAAAGCGGCTTTGGTTCTCGCAGTGTTGTTTGTGTGTGCTTGACTGCTTGTGAATGTTGCTGAGGATGAGCTGGATCTCGATTGCCAAGAGGTCGGCGGGAGCCCATCCTTTATAGATTGGGGTTCAGCCGTTGACTGGTCTGATGTTGAACCGATCACGTCGAACCTCGTGATCACCATCCAGTATTTGACGCCTCTAGACCCCGTCATGACGTTTAGCGCTGTGATAATGACTTGACACTCTGCCCTCAAACCTGCCACGTTACCGTATGTCAGGGCGAAGTCGCTCTCTATTGAGCGCATGTCCTTGTTGGTGAATTCGGATGCCTGAGTGACGAAGAAGAGTTTCTCACAACCAGCCAACGCAGCTCACCGTCGGGCGCCCCGTGAATCACGCAACCCTCGATAGCATCTCGAAGGAGAATGGACGAAACCGCTCAAGTATGACAATGAGTCACAGGAAGAGGAACAAACATAACCAAGAGAGTCCTCGCTGAAGCACATCCAGCATTTCCGTCCCAAGACTCCCCCTCCCCAATTCGTCAGCGAATTACTGACTTCAGCAAACACCACGGCAACCTCACCCGGCAGCCGTCGAGAAACACCCCTGCAGCAGAAACGCACACGGTTTCTAGAACTTTGGGATTCACAATGCGCGCGTCTTCTTGCCCTGTTTGATGTGCCAAGCATCACCGTCTGTGCAAAAGTGGACGCTCATGCGACGACTCCGGCTGAAACACGGGGAACCTCATGTAGATCGCGGCGTCCAGAGCATTTAGCCAGCCCAGTTTCCGGGAATAACCACGTCGCCCTTCTCACTTCAGTAGTGATAAGACAAAAAAAGACGAGAATGCCCGTCCTTTTTTGTGCCAGTTTCTGATCGGTCTTGGCGCGCTGTCCCTTGACTCTCCCCACCAACAACAACAACAACAACAACAACAGCCCGATCAAGATGATCGCACCCAGCTTGACAAACCTCGCTCTAGCAGGTGAGAAACCATCTCATCCATCTCCTCATGACAACCTAACTCACACACCGTGCAGCAATGACCATGACGACGCTTTCATCCGCAGCCAGCATTCCCCTCCGCATTCTCCCAGTCGGCGCTTCCGTAAGTACTCGATCACTCCCCGTTTTACCCCCTTCCCTCTTGCCTCGGGAGTCCTGAGAGACGGTTGCCCCACCTCCACCTTAAACACAAAGAAACCTCCCCAAAAATGGGAAATACTCAGTGGCTAACATCCACCAAGGTAACCTTTGGTGTCGGCTCCACCACCGGCAACAGCTACCGCAAATCTCTCCACGACACCCTCACCGCGGCCGGCCACCTCGTGAATTTCGTCGGGCGCAAGCATAACGGCAATTTCGCCGACAACGACGTCGAAGCCACCTCTGGCTTCGTCCTCTCGCAGATCGCCGAGGCCGCTCGCGCCGCGGCGCCGCAGTTCCTTCCGAACCTGGTGCTCATCGAGGCAGGGACGAATAACTGCAATAGCGGGCGGAGTGTCAGCGATGCGGGCGCGAACTTGACCAGCTTGGTGGATGATTTGTTCAGGTTGAGTCCGGGCGTGACGGTTGTGGTGGCGACGCTGCTGGCGAATAAGGATGCAGCGCAGGACGGGTGTCGCGTGGATGTCAATAGGCAGTATGCGAATCTTGCGGTGGGGTTTGCAGCGCAGGGGAAGAGGCTGGTGCTGGTGGATATGCGCTCGGCGGAGGGGCCGACAACGGCGGATCTGGCGGACTCGAGGCATCCGAATGATAGAGGGTATGCGAAGATGGCGGCAGTGTGGAATCAGGGGATTGCAATGGCGCTGAGCAAGGGGTTTGTGGGACAGCCGGTGGAGAATGGGATTCCGTTGGATGGGGAGGGAGGGACGAGAAATGCGAGCTTTGGGGGGCAGAGCTCGGTGATGGGCGTGGCGGTGATGAGTGGGGGGATGCTTTTGCGTGTTCCTGGTAGCATGATGTCTATGATGGCGGTTTGGGCGGGGTTGCTTGTTGTGCTGGTATTTTCGGGTTTGTTGTAGCGAAATGGAGTTTTCAAGGCTGTTGACCTTAAAAGATTGGGATTGACGCTGGTAGTCCGTATTTGCTGCTCAATGTAGGGTGGGCCTGAGGCCCCTGAGCAGAATATAATTGGGCCGCTGAGACGATAAAAGAATGCCGGAATGCTTGAAGGACCGCACAGGAAAGAAGTACCCTGAACATTGACATACGACTCTGGAAAGATGTGCCGAGTGCTCAATATCAGCAGTGACACGACTGTGTACAATCACATACGGCCATAGATGGTGGAGAACTCGGGATCCCGTCTGCTCTCCCATAGATAAGCCACCAATCGCCAGACTAGTAGTTGGGTCGGTGACGACCAGC
>Ga0247758_1001195_pt1 | contig 20498 bp, 25 predicted proteins | sample UWRJL156409C4_FD_180950 | JGI IMG/M metagenome (GOLD analysis project Ga0247758, IMG submission 180950) | Plant litter microbial communities from Arlington Agricultural Research Station in Wisconsin, United States - UWRJ-L156-409C-4 | ecosystem: Environmental > Terrestrial > Plant litter >...
TTCACCCCCCTCGCCACCCTCGTCCAAGAATCCACTCTCCACACCAACGCCTCCCACCCGCACTCCTTCTTCATCCTCCCCATCTCATCCTCCCTACACCAAAAGCTCGCCGTCTTCGTGATCTTATCGTACTCAACCGCCGTGAACACCCTCACCTTCTCACTTTTAAGTCTGAGGCTCTCCTTGGCCGGTACTGTGTCGGACTTGTCCTCTCTCATGGCCCAGTAGAAGCCTCCTGCCTGGGGGAAGGGGGCTGCAGAGGTGCGCCAGAAGAGCAGGGCGAAGTGTGGCGTGTGGAGGGCTTTGGTGTCGATTAGGGCGGGGAAGGTGATGGAGTAGTGGGTTATGGAAGCTGGGTTGGCGAGGGTAGAAGGGGCGGAGAGTAGGCCGAAGGGCAGGCCGAAGGGCAGGAGGGTGGAGAACTCTGCTGCCCAGGGGGCGGTGCTGAATTTGAGAGCGGGGAAGGGCTCGTCGATGTCGGCGGGGCGGGTCACCACGCGGCGAGGGGCGCGGGCGGTGGTGGTGATGCTGCCGGAGGAGATGGCCGAGAGGATGGCAGCGAGCCAATGCGAGGGGTAGCCGATTGTGGAGAGGTGGACGGCCAGGCGCAGGAAGGCTGTGAGGTTGAGGGGCGAGTAGATGGGGGCGCCAGACTGCTTGGGACGCGGGAAGGGGAGGCAGATCTTCAGGAAGAGGGTGTACAGTCAAGGTCGGGGCGTGTGAGCAGGTTGGTGCCGCGGGCGAGGGTCTTGGTTGGGATGCGGGTCCAGGTCATGTAGCCCTCGGAGGTGAAGTCGGACATGCGTAGGGTTGCCATCATGGCAGAAAAGGGGTCGGACATGTCGATGTTGGAGTCAAGGACAACGGGATTTGAATTTGGGCGGGTTGAGGAGCCCGGTGAAGCGGACGTCGGAGGGCTCGTCCTCGTGAAGCAAGGGGCGGGCGTACAGAGCTACGGGCAGGAGGCCACCGACGTAATCGTTGGCTGTGTTAGCGGCACTAAGCGAGAAGAAAGGGTGGATGAGACTTACGGGATGTTGCTTAGGTGGATGCGGTCGTATGTGCGAGGGAACTTGGCAGGGTCGATGCCGCCGCACGGCTAGAATTAGTCCTCCAGACAGTTCCAGCGGATCCGCTCCATGATATCCGTCATCTCGCCAACCAAGGCCTCGACCATGAGCCAACCAGAGAGCCTGGCCAAGGTCAGCGACATTGTCTTGAAGAAGTCTCTGACTGTGCCTAATACGGTGGCGGCGCGGAAATCGTCAGGTAGATGCAGGGCTAGCTCCGCAGGGTCGCCATGAATGGTCGGAATCTTGTCATCGCTGATCTTGATGTTAAACAAGTTATCGACGGCGGTGCTGCGAGCTTCGGACCAGTCAAAATCGACGACGGTAAGGTTCGTAACCCGGTTCGAGTCAGTGTATTACGCCAGCTTTTACACTGCGCCTGAATCCCCACCTTCATACGCTTCCATCAGCGTAACCAGTCGCTGCCTTGCATGTTTAACAAAGGATGATACACAATGCCATCTGAGAAACAGAGCGAGAAGAGGGGACTCTGAGTTAGACTTTATATTTTGAGTCGACATTTAGGCAGCATCAAACACTACCAGCTTCAAAGCACAACAGAGAGTGGGGTAACAGAAGGGTGTGGCTGAAGTCGTGGCCAGTGGGGCTTATCTCAACCACTGTCTGACAATTTGATCGCCATCATGGACCCACGGCTCTGCCAGAGGTGCCGGTTCGTCTTCGAGGTTGCAAGATCACCAGCTCAACTGCATATCATTTCTTCACCATCCTCCCTGTATCCAGTCAGGAACCAAAGTCAAAGTTCAAAACTGCAATGTCTAGCCCTAACTAAGTTCTTCGCCTACCCCGGACAGGGCGAAGTTGGGGGCGGGGAGTTTGGCTGGGATGACGGTGGAGATTGAGGTTGAGGCTTTGGATCTGAAGGAGTAGGGGGTGACGGAAGGGATGGGGGATGTTGAGGAAAAGAGGCGGAGGGAGAGGGAGGGGGACGGAGGGGAATGGTCAAGGGGCGGAGGAAAGTCAAGGTGTCACAGGTCTGGGTTGAATGGAGATGATCTATTTGCGAGTTTGGGCTACGGAATGTTCAAAGTCCTACTGCTACCTGTTGCGTCTGCCAATCTGTGGGGTAGGGGAATGAAAAAGAAGATGGGAAAACGTCAAAAGGCATCGAAAGAAAGAAATCTAGAGATCAGAGTGAATAGGAAAACGTACAGAACCTATGTCTGCTCACTGGGATGACCCCTTCTCCTCTATTGTCTCCTGAGCTCATTCACTCAATTGCCGTACTGCGCGGAGGTATGCATCAATGGCCCCCTTTCCCATCTTATGGTAGCCACTTCCCAAGTGCTGACGCAAATGGTCACGGCGGACGAAGCCGTTCGGGTGCCTGTCACAAAAGGTGCAGTGGAATGGGCCACCAGACTGTGTTGTGAGGCTCCCCCGTTGGGTCACGGCCCCCTGATTAGTGTCACGAGGATGGTTGAAATTCTTAATGTGGCGCTTGAGGGAGTCCATTCTGGCAAAGGTGCGGCCGCAAAGACAGGTCGGCTTGGCATTGAGGGCAATGCCATGTTCATCGGACGGGACGGGGGTGGCCAGTGAGGCAGGGGCGGAGGTGGTTGCTTGGGCTAGCTCAACGTTGTCGGGAGAGACATTGCTCATAGCCAACATGGACACGTTGGAATATACGTCTGAGACATCGCCAACGAAGCTGTTGCTGGAGTAGTTGATGGAATTGTTGTCGACGTTATTATAAACGACGGCATTGGCTCCCGTGAAATGGCCAACGGCTTGGGTGAAGGGCAGTTGTTATGGCACCTCAGAATAATCGTAGGGTCCAAAGCCCAAGTTGGCTACCGTTATATTGTAATAGGGAGCCAATTGCGGAAGACTGGCCGCAGTGTAACCAGTGTGAATGTCGGTGTTGATGCATAACCAGGGGTGGTCGAAGATGGGTCCGGTCTGGGCTGGGGCTAGGGACGCTCCAAGGCCTTGATCATGCATGCCAAACATTCTTCGTGTAGATGGTTGCGGCCTCAATCACATGTCAGTAAAAAAAAAACCATCTTACAATCCTGTTGAATTCACAACGGCTGTGTTTGTCCAAGAGGGGAGCTGCAGGAAATCGCCATATCTAGACGATGTCATCTGCTGCGGGCTCGAGAGGTTCATGTAAGTCAGCGGAATCCTCGCAAATTCGTCATCGTCACCGTCGTAGTCGTGGCAGGATGGCATGTTGCTGGAGCTTGAGGGCAAAATACTGAGTGCTGGACCTGTCTGGCCCAGAGAAGAGATCGGGAAGGATACGATTCCGAGGGAATAAAGACAGCTCTAGGCCGGGGAAGGAGCAGTTGGGACGGGGGGTTGTCTTCTTGTCATATTCGCCACTGATTTTGTTGACTGGCCCAGGATTCACTGAAAGACGCCCGCCACCATCCTATTATCAAAGTGGTCGAAGTGGGTGGAAGGGTGGTGGAATGCAGGCTTGGCGTCGGGCACTGACGGGGCAACCAATAGAAGCTAACACAAGTTCTGCGTAGGTCGGCCATGTCACCTTACTGCAGATTTTTCCTCATTATAACTGGAGACCATGTTTCCTTCCTCTGGTGTCGGGCACGGGCCTGATTTGAGCCGTCGCCACGCCCCCTCCCCCCTCTCCTCCCCTGGCTTTCCGTGGCTGCAGCCTGAGCCGCGAATCATCTTCCACCTTTATGACCAAAAAAAACTGGGATCTCAGTGTAAGTTATGGGTTGACTGTGAATGAATACCCCTGGTGTTTTTGCCAAAACACCATAAAGTCCTCCCGATCATTGTCTAAGACAGTTTCAAGTTAGCACAAAACATGCCCAGACCAGCCACATGCAACGAGTGTGGAAAGAACTTCCCTCGAAGAAGCGGGTCACGTAGGTTAACATTCTATTTCAGACCCTTTCTTGCCTTGATCTTCAGAATGGCCATGAATGAGAGGCTGATATCGGAATTGTGTGATGATAGTCAACATTAGCGATGCTATAAGAAAAATTACGCCTGCGACCACCCGGAGTGCAGTCGGAAGGCCTCTGCCGTTCGCTTCGCTACAAAAAGAGACCTCGAGCGCCACCAACATAGACACAACCAAATAAAGGGCAAGCGCCAATGTCCCTACTGCGAAGCTGCACTGGACTGGCGGCCTGACAACTTTCAAAGACACCTTGACACCAGCCATAACGGGGGCATTACGGCAGCTATTTCGAAAGGAGACAAAGAGGCGGTGAAAATGTACCTCTCCGAACACCCAAATTGCATCGAAGATACGGATGGATGGGGAAACTCACCACTCTGGACAGCTTTGACCAACCAGCAGTCCTCGATGGTCGAGTTCCTGATACAACAGGCTGTGGACATGGCCACCGATTTGCCGGATCACTGGCAAAGGAATCTGATCTTCCTGGCGACCCGCTTCGAGATGCACGACATGATCAGAGCCCTGGTAAACACAAGCACCGACGTTTTAAAAGACATATCAGATGCTTGTCAGTTTGCTGCTTTAGAGGGGAGGAGAAATGTTCTTGAGACTCTTTTGCAAATACAAGAGAACTCTGGCAGCGTAACTCAAATCAGCACCAGCATCACGCTGTCCCTTCTGTCCACAGGGAAACTTGACCCAAGCTGGATCGACACCCTGATTCGACACGGAGCGGATCTAAATCACGTAGTTGATGGCCAAACTCTCTTAATGCTTGCAGTTAAGCCACATAGACGCTACAATAAGGACGCCAAAGTAGTATCCAGATTGGTTGAGTGCGGTGCTAAAATCAACGCTAAAGGGAGGAATGACTGGACCGCACTCAACATGGCTGTATCTATTCCTCCCTTCGATTATCCGTCTTACAACATAGTCGAAGCGCTGTTGAGGCATGGGGCAGATTGCCAGGCGGTGACAGATGCTGGGGAAACACCACTGGATATGGCGTGGAGGATCAGACGGAATAGGAGGGACCAAGGTGCATGGTTGAAGTACATTACACGGCACTTAGAGGCAAGACTTGTCGCGGCTTAATTTGACGGATCCATCAGCAGAAGGATGATTGCCAATGGCAGTGAGATCAGATCTGTGTTCTTTATGTACTTCAAGTTGAGGGAGCGGCCTAGAGGAAACTGCCCTGAGAGCACCTGTGCTGTTAGTGGCTCCTCAAGACCAATGCATCGTTCTCAGCGCCCCTCTGGAGAAAGTGCCTACCTGTATAGTCTTACCCGACAATTTGTTCTGTCTGAGTCCGTATTAGTCGAAAATCCTAAGCCGGGGGTGAGCCACACTGAGAGCCGCCTGAGCCGAAATTTGCCCCGGCTATACTTGCCGTGATCATAAATGGGGCGGTGTGTTGCAAGGAAACCTATGCCCAATTTTGGGACACCAGCACCCCTGCACGTAACGGTGGCTTTCCTTCGCCACGTAACTACTGTTTTCTCTTCCCCACCCAAGAAGTTACCGTTGATGGTAATGATGGAGAGGAACACCCAGCGTCGGCCAAATATATCGCAGAGCTGGCTAAAAAGGGGGTAAGGGCTGTGTTGAGGCAGTTTGTTAACCTTTCATGGGCGTCTGTTTTGTCTTGCGGGAAAACAGGACACACCTGCAGATGAAGAATGCGTTGGTGATCCAGATAAAGTTCTCCTTCATGTCAAGCTCCTGTAAGATGTAAGGTGCTGTTGTTGTCACAACTGTGTGTTTAAGCGATGCTAAGAGTGTTATCACACCGAGCCCGATGATAGTCCAGAAGCCGAAGCCGCGCTTAAAGTCCATGCCGAGCTCCTCTTCGGCTTCGACAGCATCTGTAAAGCGCTTAGTCGCTGATGAGGTCCCGTCCAGTGTTTCTCCAGCTGTAGGCTTCAAAGTGCTTTTATTTGTCATGGTTATTAAGTCCCTAGCTGTGTGAACCGCCATTACCAAAGATTTTAATAATCTGTGTTGTGCTGAGGCTTCTGCACCAGAAGAAAGGCTCAAGGAGAACAAAACAGGCTTAATCCATTGATAAAAAAAGGAGAAGGTGAATTTTATTTTTAAAGATTTCTCCTTTTGGATCTCTGGAAGATGTCTTAACGCTGATTAGACGTATTCGCAGTTAGTTAGAACTTGTTTTCCTGATTGGGTCAGTGCGGGTCCTCTGCGACTCAGAGCTAGTTAACCCTTTTAGAACACACCGGACTTGAGCCCTATGTCCTGGCAGATCAGAGTGTAAAAGTTTGAGAACACTGGGAGGAAGTGAGGTACGCATTATATACTAAGCCGGCCACGACCAAGACTTCGTGTACCGGCTTTTGGCTGACCCCGATGGGCTGGTACCACATAACCGACACATGGGACGCTTCACGCCTGCGGGAGAGCCTCTGCTCCCCTACTATATCCTAGGCGTCAACACAACCGTACAACCACGCGAACCCGCGCTTCCTGCGAGTCGCCGTAAGGCAAACTTATCCGAGGTCTCAACGCATTCCGCTGAGAGCGACGCAACGAAGCTCCCGGCTTTATCTTCTTCACGTTAGGCCCGCTTGATTATAGCCGGCACAGGTTGGTCGGCGGCTCGTCATCTGTCGTTAACGAGAACGGCCTTGAGTGGGAAAGAACAGGTTTCTGTTTAATTGCAAGAGTAGGCGACTTTGGTCACATCAGCGGAGTGTACGCTACCTACGACATGTTTCCGACCAAAGAAGATGACAGTGGTGGCCCCAGTCGCGACCAGATTACTTCAGAGAATTGGGGCATCCCTCCTGGGGTTAGGGAAGGCGGTGGCATCAACGAGCAGTTCTCGCTTGCACATATCGGGTATGTTACTTGCCAAAGTATGCCGTGAAAGGAGAAACTAACACGAACTGTCCACCAGGGATACTCTTGGGAGCCTTGGCTTTGCGAGGCCGATTATGTGGCACGACAAAGTTAAACATCCTGTCGAACTTGTCCGCGTCAAGCGTGCAGGGAACTCGCTTGGTTTCACGTATCTTGGTCTAGGCCTAGGTGGATAGTTAGTGGGTATCTACCCCTCACTTGTCTCGGAAGACCCTCTCATATCTCAGCTTAGTCTTGAATTTGGGCCTTCTCTTACCAACTATCGCCGGTTATTATAATATTTCTCTTCTCGAGTACTGCGATAACTGTGTTTGGTGCAAGCATTCATTTGATGGGATTCAAAAATTAATCAACCCACTAACGTTGTGATACCGTAATGGACTCGATGATTCGATGATGGAAACAAAACAGTTTGGAGTGAATGGTTTATTTCACTATCGCCTCGAGAGCCGCTGATGCCGCTCTGCTTGCTGCTACTGTTGTTTGACCCTAAAGTTGCCCTCACTAACCCCTAGTCACCCACACCACCCCTCACCAGCTTGCTCATGCGCTGCTCATGCGCTACTCAGAGCATGATCGGGGAAGCCGCCAAACGTGGCTTAGATGAGTATGCAGTGCTCTGTAACTCAGCGGTTCTAGAAATTCAAATGGCAACTTTTCGCGAGGGAACATTTGTGGTCCACTTATATCCCAAAACTGGGACCACCCAGCCCTCCCGGGGTCCTATAAAACTCAGTTTACCTCCCCCATTCAGTCTCCATTTCCGTCTTCTTATTTACTAAAATTAGTAATTCTTACTATCTCAGCACCGTTTATTTAGACGTTGAGGCTACGTACTGTTTCTTCCGACAGAAAATTTTAAGCTAGAGTTATAGAGACCAGTTCTCAACCTCAAGCCCAGATTTGGTACTTTCTGTCACCACGGGCTACGTACCGTTTCTGCTAGCAGAAACTACTTAGGAAAATAATACAGTTAGTAAGAAATCCTCCTTTAACACACTTATTTAGATTAAAGCCCGTGATCCACTCCCCAATTCGCCCGCTCTTCGGCTCTATAGACTAGCTTGAAATCCGTTCATAGCTTACTCTGGAACCTTAAGACAGATCACATTCTACCCTGTCTCCACCCCGTGTCCATATCCGCGTTATTATCTATATCCGTGTCCGTGTCCGTGTCCGTGTCCGTGTTTATACCTATGTCTGTACCTGGGCTTATGTCTATGTCCTTATCTAGAGCCACGCTAGCTTATAAGGTTCTATCCGGAACCCGCGTGTCGGATGTGTTTTCTAGCACTACTAATAGCCTTATACAACCACTCCAGGAAGGTAGATATGGTAAGCCTGGCAGACTTAGTCTATTTAAAAACACCTACTAGCTAGTGTTATTACTATAAACAAGTGGAACAGATAACCCAGTTCTAGGATCTATAACAACCCCCTAAAGAAGGAACTAACAGGTGTTCCTATTAGAAAACCTCCTTAGTTAAAGGACTTACTAACCTTAAGAGGAACAGCTAATTAAACTTCTTTCTACTCCTGGAAACGGAGGAGTTCCACCTCTTAACTAAACGTAAAGAAGGCTCACTCTTCCGTCCTATAACGTTATTTCTTAATTTAATCTAACTAAGTAGTAGCCTTACGAAGCTATTAAGTTTTCAACTCTAAGTTCCATACAGTAACGTTGTACTTAGCATTAAGATAACGCTTTTCAAAAAGGAGCTGTTAAAGGAAGGCGTTACTGTAACTAAACGCGTCACATAATAATAAGGCCCCCGCCTTTAAGCATTCTAAGCAACTGTTAAAACAAACGGTAATAAGATAAAAATTCGATTTTAAAAAACAATAACTATATGGAAACATTTACAATCTAAAAGTCGAAATAAAATTAGTAAGGTTACAATAGCGAGAAGTGCTATTCTTAATAATACACTTCCATATATAGTTAATAAGTATCCCTACGTTATAAAGGAAGAAAACGTTCTTACCTTAATTTTTTATAAAAAAAGAATATTAAAGAGGGGGAATGATGTAAAGACCTTACAGGTCGTCACTTAAGCTAGCACGACCTGACAGATCCCTTATAGAAAGAATAATATAAAAGTAACACGTACGGTACTATATATTAGGCTAGGGATATAAAGATTAGAAGCTCTTATAACTAATTAACGTTTACTTAGTCTTAGTAAACATACTTATCTATTAAGCGTCCTTAGGGTTACCAAGTAAAAGGTGCTTAATAATAAGATACTTAGTCCTTTATTAAGTAAGACTTTATTAAGTATGATATAAAGTACTTCCTAGTTAACTAATATAAATAGTTATTATCGTAACTATTATAATAAATATAATAGACTCTTAATTCCTCACACGAGTATTATATTATTCATTTATATCTTACTATTTAAACTCCCCTTTATACATTATAATAACAGCGACCTATAGTGACAGTGTACTCTCCTCTAAGAGTGCTAGCTTAATAAGCCATCTTTAAATCACCTTTTAAGTTTAACGTCCTGCTATACACTCTGTCTTATCTTATCCAGACCCCCCTTAGGCCTTTGTTAAGAGCAGGTCGTAACACTTATAAAAGCGATACTAAATAACTACATTATATAAAGCCCTTAATAAAAGGGTAATTAAGTAGTAAGAGGTTAGTAAGCTTTATCTTCTAGTAGTTTCCTTTACGTAAAAGGTAATAATAGTTAAAAAGAAGATTAACTTAAGTTTTAAAGTTCTATAATATATTAGCTACTTTATAAAGTAAGTGCTTTTAAATAGTAAGCTACTTAATAGTAAAATACCTTGTCTAAATGCCTCTAATGCTATAGGTTTTAAAGCTAATGTAGTTAATTCGGTTCCGTTAATAACCCTATTATTTAAAAAAGCTATATATAATAGCGCTGTAAGGGTTCTTTATATTCTTACTACTATAAGTTACCTATATACACTAGAGCTTAATAATAGCTATAATGTACATATCTACTATATCCTTAATATTAAGCTTACCTTCTACTTTTACTTTAACGCTAGCACTAATGCTAGTGCTAGCTATACTAAGTAGCAATATATAACTTTTATAATCGTTAGTAAGGATCTGGATAGCCTTAGTTACAGGCATACCTAACGTTACCGCTAAAGCTTTAACCTTTTTAAAAGCAGCCCGCTCCTCCACTTAAAATGTTAGCTCTATATCACCACCATAGCGACACTTCCTTAACGGTTTAACCCACCGTTAAAGGATATCCTCTTTAAGCTAGGCAACTAGTTTATCTAGTGTAATACGCTTACCGTCTTACTAGGTGAAAGAGGTGCCATCTAGCGCTACGTGCAGTGTATTACACTACACCTTCTACTTACACTACTTTACCACGTAACGCCTTATTATATTCTATAACTACTTATCCTTCTTCACTTTTAAGCCAGCTCTCCAAGCCTCCTAGGCACGCCCTTTAGCAGCCGCGTATACGCTGTCGGCTATTGTAAGCCTAGGTGTAGTAGTGGCGTAGTAATTGTTAGAAAGAAAGGGGTTCTGGCCAGAGGCCAGAACTGTCAGAAAAGAAGAGTCTGGAAACCACCAGAATAATAGATTTGTAACCATTGCTACAAACGCGCAATTGTAGCCGCGCGGCTTTGCCACACGGCTTGCCACTATTCACAGCTATAAGGAAGGTTCTCTGGCTGAGCTAGAGAGCTGAAAAAGCAAGACAATCACGCAGTTACAACCCCTTCAATTCCACAGAATCCAGAGTGCAGTGCTTCTGACAGTAATGGATGTGGTAACGGCAACAGCGGCGGCGATGGCGATGGTGATGGTAAGGGAGTTTAAAGTTAAAAAAGGAGCGCCTCATCATGGTAAACGGGAGAAGCTTATTTACCACCTCTTATCGGCCTTATCGGCGGGCCCAGCAGCCGATTACGGCGATTGCGCGCCCACGTAAAATTTTAGGCGCTATAACAGATGCGGTTTAGCGGCGTTGCGGCGCAATTGCGCTCCCCCTGATAAGACTATCGATAATGCTTAAAGGATATCCGACCTTCAAGCCCCACGCCTCATCGTGAGAAGACTTTTCCTTCTTCATATTACAAATCTACTAACTTGACCAGTCAGAATCCGAATCAGGTGGCGTTGCTGTCATCCCGCTTGTCTCTGATTGGCCAGATCAACCCAGATCTCGGATGTAAGAGATATCATGCGAAGGTTAATATTTCAATCCTGTTATTAGGTAACTGATTCTTTTTTATTTTTCATTCTTTGCCACGGATAGGCAGGGAGCCACCGGTCTGCTCCCTACTGGATCTAGCTCCGTACGAAACCAAGACCCTCCTGATCTCTTCAGTAAAAGCTCCTTTCACCTCTCCAAGTTCAGTTCCATCGAGAAGCATCACTTCTCTAAAGTTGAACATGGGATGGAAGCGATCAAGAATGTCGAAAGGTAAAGTGCCATGAAGCTTGCTGAAAGGATGTAAGAGAGACTGTTTGTCGTGCCAGCCCACTCCTTCTGGATCACCAACGCCGTTCGGATCTGCTCCTGCTTCCAGCAATGCCTTGACAGATCGGAGACTCCGCCTGTTGCATGCGATTTGGAGCGGAGTGACTTGATATCCAGCTGGATCAGCACACGCACCTGACTGAAGCAGTTGATTGACGATAGAAAAACGGTCATCGGGGTGTAGCTGGGAGCTGATGTTTCGGTAGTTCGCCTTTTGGTGGTTGATCTTCGGGTCGTAGCCGTAGCAAGTCATAAGAAACGGCATTATGTCGTGAGTGTCGTTTGTGATACCTACTCCATTTTGAACCAAGCTGAAATTCGTTGTGCTGAGATGATGAAGTTGGGCCAGAACATGGAGTAAGTTGCCTTGAAATTGGGCACATGACTCAAGGCCATACTCATACCAGGAATTGCGTGGTAGAATCTCGCCTCTCACGGCATCTTGCAGAAGCCGCTGTGCTTGTGGGCCGAGGTGAAGCATGAACGCTTCGGCCAGCATTTTACATTCCATGATAAGGAGGTTTGTCAGTATCGCAGCAGGGCAGGATTTGCCGTCTACTGCCCATGAGATAGACCAAAACGGCAGGGGTATCCGATTATCGTGTAGAAGATCCGACTTGAGCCACCACGAATTTTGAGTCAAGACGGCTTCCATCACTTGGTAGTGTGGCGCACTAGGATCGACCAACTGAAAGGCCAGGTCGGGTTTGACAACCTCTTCGTTGGTTGTGAGTGACCGAACAGAGCTGGCGAGGCAGTACTCGCGGAGACTTGACCAATTGGTACTGCCACTATAACATCTGGCATGTGACATGACCGAAGTCTTCGAAGCGAGGGTGACTTGAAAAGCTGCGCTGAGAAGGCTTGGATAACGATTCGTAGGGTTGATTTTCACCCAGTCGGTCAGCGGGCCAGCCGTGCGACTTGACTCCAGAAACTCACGGACAGTATAATGGGCGATGATTGCTGTCTCGGATGGGGTGTTGCGAAATGTTATCAAGCAACCGCACGCGTCCTTCAGCGTCTCCAAGTCATACATGACATCATTAGGATCATCCGTATGATCGGTGTCCTCTTGGAAGATAGAGTATGAGTCAAGTATCAGCTGAGAAAGCAGAGGCGTTTTGCCTCCCCATAACCAGTCATGGAAGCAAACCAAGTGGAGGGCGTGCCGGACCAAGTCATGCTCCTCGGGGGCAATTAATGAGAAGATTCTCTTATACGTCTCATCCAGGTCCCTGGGGAGTGTCTTGATGGCCGCCCTGATTTTGGACTGGTGGTGAAGACGGCGAAGGATGTCGATCTGGCCCGCAGCCCAACGGAACATACCCTTCGCACCGACTGTCAGCACTTGTTCGACCTCACTACGCAGATCTTCAGGCCAACGATGAAATTTTGGCTCCCCCTTGATTCGTGCAGCGACGAAGATGCGGATGTCGGCCTCAACGAAAGAATTGCACATAGATAGCGGCTGGGACATCCTGGACATCCTGGCTCTGATATCGTCGTACTGCCGGCTTGTGGCGAAAAGCTGTATCTTGCAAAATCTCCCCTCGCTTGTGAGAATCTCTAATAGGGATATAAGATGACCCCAATACTGGCTTTCGTCCAATGCGTCAATAACCACGTAGAACCGGTTCCATCGATGTAGCAGCTGCTCAAGAATATCAAGCAAGAGCTGCTGGTTGAGAGGGCTGTCTCTTTGAAACGAATCCCATATTTCCTCAGAGACTTGGTCTTCGGGTTGTGCCGATAGCAGTTCGCTGACGATGGATCGAAGAAATGGACCGGATTCGTCCTGGTTATGGCCATGGTAGCAATAGTAGTAGCTGCACAACCGCTTATTGTCCTTTGCGCGTAAACCTTGGAGTTTGTCAACGACAAGAGACGCCAAGACTGTCTTTCCCGCGCCAGGAATGCCGTAGAGCCAGATGGCCCGTTTATTGAAGCCAATCCAGTCGCGCCATTCACGGGTTTTGAAGATCCAGTCGCTGGTTCCTTTCTCGTAGAGTCTCTTGGCGGCCTCGTGGAGATCTTGGGAGCTCGTACCATGCGGCACAGGGCCTCGGATCCAGCCAACCAGTTGCCGCTTATCAGACCCTATTTCCGTCGAGTCAATAAAACGACTTGCTGCCAAATCCACTAATAATACATACTTTTCAAATAGACAGATATCTTGTTCACCTGGTGCTGTATCTGCCGTACGTGAAGCCTGTAAGAAGATCTGTCGTCAGTTGAACCGCGAGGGCCATGTAAAATCATCTATGTCACTCACGAGAGCTGGCCTTGCATTGCAACCGAGATAGTGGCCTTGTACTGATTTATCTCCTCAAGTAACTGTTGTGCAGTACTAGCTTTCAACGGCCATGCCAGACTCGCTAAGGCCATTTTCAGCTTCTCCTTCCTTAACCGACCGCTGACGGAAGGATCAAGGGGGACAGGAGGGAGGAGTTTTCCCAGCTCTTCGACCGCTTGCTTGCACCCTTGAATAGGGCCATTTTTGCCTTGAAGCGCTTTTAGCGCCGCAGCCTCCTCCTGATCACTTCCAGGGTTCAGAAACGATAGGCCTTCGAAGATGACCTTAAGCGACGCAATCTCGACATAGATGAGGCGCAGATCCTTGGGATAGTCGTCGGCTTCTCCGATGTAGAATTTGCAAATGCTGGCAACACGCTCGGCGAGCTGGATCACTGCAAGCACGTTGGCTACTAGCGATATCGCTTCCGCCATGGGTTCATCGCTCGTTTTTCATGCTCTGTGCAATTGAACGGGGAGAAAATGGTTCAGCTCAGCTGGTGAGGGGTAGCGGCAAGTTATGTCAGCTCAAACATTGGGGGGATGCCTTGGGGGTGGCCTATCGTGGCGCAGCCATGCCACATTTCCGGCGTGTGTTCCCACCTACCCAACAGGGGTCAATTCTGTATCGGCTGTTCGCTAACACAAAAGGGTAATGCATCGACGCAAACGCAAGTGTTAGAGATGGTAGAATGAGACTGTTGGAAGCAGAAGACGGCGCTCGAGACGCAGACCAAGAATGCAAGAGATGTGTCACCAAATGTGGTGTTGATAATAACTGTAGTTGTGTATCACGTGACACTCCCCACTCAAAGCCTTCATTCTACATCTAGTCCCTAGAAAGATTACTCAGGCACCTAATACAATAGCTTGGTTGTAAGAGACAAATCTGGGCACTCACAATTCACAATTTTCATTACCGCCCTGAGCCACAGGAAAGCGGTGGCTGATTTGCCTTGAGCTTTCCCCGATTCTTCCCCGACCTAGGCTGGTCCTACCCACGGCGCTGCACAGGCTCAGAGGCCCGCTCTCAGTCCCCCCGTTTAATAGTTGTCTTTCGATAGAGCGTAGATGACGCGTAATCCGTAGGAATGGTTTCTAAGTACGTGTCAGAAACACGGCACACTGGATTCGATCCAAATCATGGGGGTTGCGAAGATCTGATTATATTGCTTGTTTTGGTTCTGGCTTCCAGCCAGAATGAAAATGAGTGTCAATGCCCAAGGGGCCGTTGCCCCCCTTACAGGTTGGTACTATGAGACGAACCTGCACAGCAAATTTCCTTTTTCGTTCGTAGTACTGAGCTGCGCAGGATAGAACGGGGTCCCTATGGCTGCGGCTAGGCGCTCCAAAGTCCTGATACTATGCCAAGCCCCACACAAGCCCCACTCCAAGCAGAGATTATGAAACGTTGACAGTCCTGGATGAAACTCGGCCACAACCAAACCTACGTACCTTCAGAAACTAAATTCTCACCTCCGCCCGCCGTCCCCCGTAAAATCGCAAACCTCTCCGGATGGCAGCCAAGTCCCCGATTTCGCCCTCGGTTGCACCGTCACAATGACGGCCAGCTTCAACTCCTCCACGATTCTTGCGAACATAACGCTTTGGTCAAATATACTTCACCCACAATTGCGATGGCGCCGTTAAGATTTACGCCGCCCTTCAAGCAACAACGGCTACCTACAAGCGCCCATTCCGCACGATGTACGCCGCGGTCCACAACGCCCCGTTTCCCTACTATGAATGCATCGGTGTGTTGCGCTCCGTCAAGCCCGATCCCTTCCGGAAGGCATCCAGCCGTGTCATTGTCGACTGGATCGACAATCCCAACACCAGCAGCGTGGCCTTTGATGATGCCGTGGGCCAGATCAGCGAAGCCTGCTCCTCGGAGTATTGTCGCAGCTTGACCTGGCAGGGCAACCCGGACCTGGCGGGGGTTGGCGCCTTTGCGTCGTATGTTATTGGTGTTGCTTTCGCCAGCCTTCTTGGTTTAACGATTGTGTCGACGTGGTAAATGGGGCGGTATGTTACAAGGAAACCTATACTTAATTTTGGGACACCAGCGCCCCTACACGTAATAGTAGCTTCCCCTCGCCACGTAACTACCGTTTTCTCTTTCCCACCTGAGAAATCACCATTACAATTACGGGTTAATTAAAACTTCGAACTGTATGCACTCTGTCGAACTATTTAGTACAGGCACTGCGTTAAAATTGCTTGCGTCGTTTCGCTCAACAACTGCACCCTGTAGCGCAGCGAAGGGCCGTTACGGTTTTCTATTACGGCCTAAGGGGCCAGGCGAATGCGCTTGCCGATAAGACTGTCGAGAAGACAAAGACATAAAAACGGGGTCTGTCCACCAAGGCTTTAACTGAGCAAAAGGAGCAAGGCAGCATAAGCCGTATAACAGACAGGTTCCCCAACATGCCCTTCCAGCCTAAGCTTACGTCTAGCACGTTTCAGTAGCTACGGAACAGCTAATAATACAGCTAGTGAGGACATATATTATTTACCAAGCCTAATTCTTAACCTCTATCTTAAGGACGGAGTTATTTTATTAGAGAAGAAGATAAGTATCTTATTTCTAAGACCTTCCTATCTAAGTACTATTTATTAGAGGTAAGGCTTATAATTAGTCCTATATCGCGTAAATTTACTAATTTTCATAATATAGTAAGTAATAGGTAAGTAATAATAAGCTGGAGCTAAGTTAAGGTAAAGCAAACTTAATTTAACTTAATTATCCTTAGATAAGATCCACTTATTTTTAATCTAAGACTACTTAAGTAAGTAAAGTATAAAAGGGGAGAGTAAGGGACTTGAAAAGTATTGTTACGACCTGCTCTTAACAAGGGCCCAAGGGGGGTCCGGACAAGATAAGACAGAGCGTATAGCAGGACGCCAAACTTGAGGGGTGACCCAAGACGGCTTGTTAAGCTAACACTCCTAGACGAGAGTATACTGTCACTGTAGGTCGCTGTCACTATAATGCACAGAGGGAAGTCTAAACAGTAGGACACAAACGAATAATGTAATACTAGCGTGAGGAACCAGAAGTCCCTCACGGCCATTATGGTCACGATGATGACTATCTATACTAGATACCTAGGAGATACTTCGTACCTTGCTCAGTGGGTTCTTGCTCAGTAGGGAACTGAGCACCTTGTCGCTAAGCACACCCTGCTCAGTGACCCCGAAGTTGCTCAGTTGGTAAGCACACTTGCCAAGACTGAGCAAACACTGATTAGTTGTAAGGGCTTCTGGTCTTCGCACCCCTGGCCCAGTGCGTAGTATTGTGTGTACTGTCCTCCTGCACTGTTCCTTCTGCGGGGGATTCGTCGGGCCGTCCCAGCTCAAGTGACAGCCTGCAGGGTCGTCACAAGTATATATTTAAAGTTAAGGTATTTGTTATTTATATTTTTAAATTGTAACGTAAGATATTTAAAGTAACAGTCTTTGTATCAGAAAATATATAAATTATTTATTAAGTGTAAGAGTAACGTGTAAATGAAAAAGAGTAAGAAGGTAAAAAGAAATCAGTACTTAATAATTAACTAAAACCTTAGAAAACCTCTATAATAAAATAAATCTCTTTTCTTTTACTACTACTATATCCTTATAATTAATAATATAAAAGTACTTATTAATACCCTTTTTATGCATTTTTTAATACCTCTTTTCTCCTAAATTCTAGCGCAGGTAATCACGGCGGAGAAAGGCCTTGTTGCCTCGGTGCTTGTCATAAGGTTTGTAAGGGTATGTTCCTCCCTGAGTTCTGGTGGTTAGAGTAGGGGCTTTGTAGAAGGATCGGATATGGTGCTTAAGGGAGCCAGGTCTGGTAAAGGTGAGACAGCAAAGACAAGTCTTGTTGGAGTCAAGGGAGGTGACATGTCTGATGGACGGGATGGTGGTGGCGAGGTTTGATGGGGCTGGTTCCAGCCCCGGGAGGTGTTCAAGTTTGAAGGGTTTTGTGTGGTCATTCGCGGCCATGACATTCTAGGAGCCATTGTCCGAGGTGAAGGAGGTGGCGTCAAACGGTGGGTTAGGGGACAGGCCGAAGGCTGCGGGTGACACAAAGTCGGGAACAGGAGGGAAGATTACAGGGGTAAAAGCAGGGTGAGTGTCGACCAAGTTGAAAGCGTTCATGTTCCCAAGCAAGTCCCCGGTGTGGGTCGACGCCAAGGGCTGATGCACGCCTGCAGCCAGGTCGGGGACATCGCCGAAACCATGGGCATGCATCCCATTCGTCGGCTCAGAAATGATTGGCCCTCCGTCGCTCAGACCGTCCTGCCCATGGGCAACCTTGAGTGCATGTTGTGGTCGATGTGCAGTCTTCTGAATTCCGTAAGTCGATCTGGCAAGGATGGTGGGGCCCCGGAGGAGAGGTAGATCGCGATGTGCGCGGGATGGTGAGAGCGAAGACTTGGAAACAGCGGCTGGTGAATCGGATTTCACCCAGGAATGGTAGCCATCCGATATTTGGTGTCTGCCATACTAATTAAGTGTCTTCAGTTCAAGCTGCGGTCACTGTTGAAAGTGCCGTAACAAACCTGGGATGGAATAACTCACCGCCTAAAATAGGGTGGAAGGGTGGGTGGAAAGTGACAACAGAGGCTTGGCGTGGATGCAGGGCAACCAATGACAGACGCTTGCCTTGCAAAATCTGCGCTGATATCAAAGCACATTAGTCTAACCTAAGTTGTCTGTAGCATTGAGATGGAGCGGTGTGGTCGGTGGCCCTCTTCCGGGTCGGTCCCGAGGCCTCAAATCTTTGGCGACGGGGCCTGCCTTCCTGCGGAAGGGGATGTGCGACTGCACACTTGTTCCTTTTTTCAATGTTCTTGTGTGGGCATGATTGCCCAATGATTCCTTATTTCGCCCCCTTTCCATTTTTACAGTGCTCCAAACCAATGAGCATGCTTGAGCCCGCAGAGTGCGAGTGCGGAAAACTCTGTCGTTCGAAGCAAATCCTCAGGTAACTGCCATCTTCCAGGTTGTTTCTGAACACCTCCAACTGCAACCAGACACCTACAATTCTGTCAGCTAACATCGACGATGTCACCAAAAAAAGTACACCTGCCATCACCAAATCTTCCGGAACAAAAGACCTCCTATCGGATTTGGAACCAAGAGAGACCTTGAGCGACATCTGAAGACACACGCAAATCCATCAAAACGCCAGTGTCCCTATTTCCATGCTGACCTAGTGTGGCGCTCCGACAAATTCAAACGACATCTTGATACCAACCACAAAGGCGGGATTGTAGGCGCTGCGGGTCGGGGAGACGAAGCCATGGTTGAGTGGTGCCTCTCGATCTACTCGAGTGTTGTCAACGGGAGAGATGGAGGGTTTGACACGCCGCTTTTTGTAGCAGCTGGAAATGGCCACGAGGGAATTGTGAGGCTTCTGCTTGACGGTGGGGCAGACATCCCTACTGACTACAGCGACTGCGCTATGGGTCGCAACAATACATTCGCACTTCAATGTGGCGCAGATGCTGCTCAACCGATATCGAAACGCGTGTTATAGGATTGGGTTTAGACTAGCGACCGACTCTGCTAGCCTTTGTTGTTAAGCATAGAGTATATCCCAAGCACTCTTCCTGTTGAAGAACGGGGTGAATATCAATGCCGTTCTGGACAAGGCCTCCCGAAGCTCAGCTAGGAGTCCAATTGTATGGGCTGTCGAAAACTAACAAGACAAATTACTCCGAGCGTTGATCGAGGACAGCCCCGACATACACGAAAGCGCGATGAATGCCTGTGTCAATGCCTTGCGCAGTGCAGATGGTAGTCGGGTTCTCAACTTCATTTGTCAGATCCTGGTGATCACAGCTGAGAGTGTACGCGATATTTTCAACACGATATTCTCGTCCGTTTTCGAAGGGATGCGAATCAATAGCAACTGGGTTGATTTCATACTTGAAAACGATGTCGATATTGATCACCAGCACCAGTCCTGTGGCTCGACGCTTCTGATGCTTGCGGTCGGGTCCCAAGACTTGAACGAAATCCGGCTTCTGATCAACCTGGGAGTTAATGTCAATGTTAAGGCGGAGAACGGTTGGAACGCATTGCACAAAGCTGTGTCTGTCACCCCGATCACAGGACAGTGACTTTTAGTTCTTGCTGCAGGGCTGTATCTCGCAGGTTTTCGGCATGGGCTACATGATCATTCCTCCTCTCAAGAAGCCGCAAGTGCGGCGCAGGTTTTGGTTGCCCCGAACGATAGTTGCAATGATTTGTACCGTATTGGCTGTGCCCCTCTACGTGTCTTCTCCTAAAGGGTGGAGTACTTTTTGCATGTTGACGGGGTCTGCGATACAGGCGTTTTTGTCGTTGCAGCTGGCACTGACGGGTTAGTGGAAGTGGCTGGCGTACCGGGGAAGGATAGTCTCCCAACTTTCAAGGTCTCTCTTTAGGACTGGGTGCCCTCAAGTGGCTTAAGAGGACAATGAGGTTGAAGAAGAGCGCAAAGTTTTGCATTTACCGAGAATTGCGTTGTCATATTGCCTTTAGACAACACACCACGTGCTTATATTAAGAAATAACCTCGCAAAACTAGAGTGATTGGATTCTTTTAGTTTGTTTTGAATTCTTTAGCAAGGTACGGTTATTCTGTTTTAGCAATTGGCTTTCTAGTACACATGACATAAGTCACGCGCACACCCAGTACGCAGGTACATCGTAATTTGGATTATTACCAGGGACTCATCCTTACAAATTACACGTCTTTCCATCAATAGGAAACTTTAGCCGGGAGGACCGACAACGGGCCTCTGAGGCTGTGCAGCAGCCGCGTAGGGGATTAACCTAGCTCAGGGACAAATTAGGGGAAGCTCAGGACAAATCAGC
>Ga0247758_1001196_pt1 | contig 20448 bp, 27 predicted proteins | sample UWRJL156409C4_FD_180950 | JGI IMG/M metagenome (GOLD analysis project Ga0247758, IMG submission 180950) | Plant litter microbial communities from Arlington Agricultural Research Station in Wisconsin, United States - UWRJ-L156-409C-4 | ecosystem: Environmental > Terrestrial > Plant litter >...
CAGCCATCCCAACTCAACTAGTTCTCGCAGTCAAAATGAAATTGGCTAGAGCCAGCTACATCTTCGCAGTTCCTCAGACGATCCCCGTGTTCGCTGGCCATGCTCCCCAACCGGCCTGTCGCGCAGCACCGGGGAGCGCCGACTGGCCGACTCCCCGGCAGTGGGCAGGTCTCAACGAGACGCTTGACGGGCGCCTCTTGGTCCCGACTCCGCCGGGTGCGATCTGTCACCCTGGCTGGGAGACTTACAACCCAGATCAGTGTCCGGCAGTCCAGGCGGCGTGGCAGACTTATGCGTTCCAGGATGCGAGCCTCGTATCAACTTACCAGAACCAGTTCAGCAACGACACCTGCCTTCCGGATCCGAAGCTCCCATGCAGCGCGGCGGGCTACCCCAACTATGTCATCAATGCTACATGTGCCGAGCACGTCAAGATCGGCTTGTTGTTCGGTAAGTTGGGCGCCAGAATGTGTATCCATACCTATCCTCCTTGGCTAGGTGTCTACATGCACCTCATACTCAAAGGCTGAACACTAATGGTGTGGCAGCTAGGGAGCATAACATTCGGGTGGTAATTAGGGGCTCAGGGTGTGACTTCATCGGCCGGTCCAATGCGCCGAACTCCTTGTCAATCTCGACGCGCAACATCAAGGGCGACATAACTTTCAACGAGAAATCCTTTCGGCCGCGCGGCTGCAAATTCAACATTCCCGGGCCGTCTATCACCGCGGGTGGTGGGTCGCAGATGGTAGAGCTGTACGCTACGACGGCCAAATTTAACCAGACCATCGTCGGGGCCGGAGGGGACACTGTGGGCCTCGGCGGATTCATCACGGGTGGGGGTCACGGGCTACTTGCGGCGCGCTATGGCCTCGCTGCTGATAATGTGCTGGAGATGGAGGTCGTGACGCCGGGCGGCGAGGTCGTCGTGGCCAACGAGTGCCAGAATCAGGACATCTTCTGGGCTATGCGCGGTGTAAGCATCAATTCATCCGACTGATCTTCCCGGGTGCTAACACAAACGGTTGCCCAGGGAGGAGGATCAACCTTTGGGGTGATGACGTCGGTGACGATGCGAACCTTCCCCTCGCCACAGATCGCGTACCTGTCAGCCGTGATCATGACCCCCGCTGAGGACAACGACACGTCCATTTTTGATCTGGTCACCTACCTGGTCAGCCAGTTCCCCTACCTCGAATCCAAGAATTTCTCGGGCTACTCGTTCCTGCAGACGAACATAGCCGATCCCGTGTGGAACTCGTCAACAGGCCTCCCCCCGCCACTCGTGAATGTGTATCTGCTCGTCATGGCGCTACAGGACACTCAGGACCCAGCTGCCGTGGACGTCGTCTGGAACCCCATCTTCGCGCACGTCAATGTCTCCTGGCCGCGCGCGTCCGTCATGAAGCAGATTCGCACGTACCCGAGCTTCGCCGCCTGGTTCGCCGAGAATAAGGACAAGAACCCGACCGGGGCGGACCATTGGAGTGGTTCCCGGCTCGTCGACGCAGCGACGCTGCAGGGGAACGCGACCGCGCTGCGAGATGCGCTCGAGGCTATGACGCTTGGGGATGGGTATGTCCTGCCCTTCCTGCTGGGGGGTAGGGGGGTGTGGAATGCGAAGCCAAGGGGTGGGGATGACTCGGTCGTGCCGGCGTGGAGGAAGGCGGTTGCTCATATCAGTATGTGTCCCTTGCGGTATCTGCCCAAGTGTTTCCCCCGGGTGCGATATGATTGCTTACGAGGGTGGGGTGTACTAGCAACAGGGTTCGATTTCCAACCGCTCAATGCTACAGCTAGGGCTCTGTCCATTGCCATGATGGAGAAGAAGCTGAGTCCTATCCGGGCGCTCACGCCACACATGGGCGCTTACATGAATGAGGTGGGTACCCCGCTTTTAATAGAATCAGATTACACTTCAAAGGAAAGAGTTAACTCGAAACAGGCCGACACTTTCGAACCCGACTTCCAGCGTCAATTCTGGGGTGATAACTACCACCGTCTGCTCCGCATCAAGAGGGAGGTCGATCCGGACGATGTGCTGTGGTGCACGCCGTGCGTGGGGAACGAGCGTTGGCTAGAGATTGATGGGCGGCTCTGTCGCCGCTAGTCGGTTCGGGACCCCTGGAAACGTTTCTGCCGGACGGCCTGTACGTATTGGTCTTAGGATGGTGCCCGCCAAGACTGGATCACGCCACCATCAGGAAAAGCGAGACGATCCAATCATGATATATTGTGGATAAGCTGTCCCGTGAGTTTGATGTCCCAATTCTTTTTGAGTGTTTCTGTTTTTTTATTTTTATCATTCCGGCACTTTATTAGTTCAATCACTTTCGGACTCTGCCCCTCTTCCAGAACAAACAACACTTCTATGTTCCCCTCTTCTGAGACCACCTCGGGCCAGCCAAATAGTCTCCCCAATGTCGGACAATACCTCATCAGACTTTGATACCCTCTGGCGTGATGCCATCAACGAGTTCAATTAGGAGTTAGGGATTAACCCGGGCGATATTTGGCTGCCGGCATTACGGAACTAGTCTCTTGCGCAGTTCCTAGCCCATGTTGTCGAACTAGACCGCTGCACCAAAACACTGCAAAAGTGAATCCACTGATACCAGGATTTAGTAACAGCGACTACATCCATATTGTTCCACACATGTCCAACAGTAGAATCAACATTTCAAAGATTTCTCTGCCCATGGGGAGAATATTAGGCAATCACTCGCCGGGTTCCTGGGCCCTTTACATACAATCTGCGATATTGTTGGGGGTGGAGTGGCAACGGTGAGTTGGCTCCTTACATGTTATCCAGCATCTTATGCACAAGATCCGAAAAGTTGGGAGCGACTCCGCGTCGCCGTCGGCCACCTCGGCTGCATACTTCTTCTGCACGTCCCAGGTCGAAACACAGGTTCCGAACGTCATGACCAAGGCGCTCATCAGCAACATATCGAACCAGCTTCTCGAACAAGACAGATCGTACAGGGAATATCTCAGCAAGCTGGACGATGTCTATACAGCATACCAGGCTAGAATGTCCTAGCAGAAGCTCGTCCAAGACTTCTTTTCGAAGTCCACGACCAACTCCAGAGCATTCATCGTCCTGCACGGACTCGATCAAATGGACCATGGGGAACTCGACGACGTCCTAGAAGCCTACGGCGACTTGCCACCGAACCTGTCATTTCTCTTCCTAAGCGACTACGGAGTCGAGGACTCGATGGGACGTTGTCTCAGAGAAATGCCGCCGCACATCGACATGATCCCAGACAAAAAAAACGCGAACGTCGATGCGTACATCACCTATTCGATCCGCGACCTGAACAGAATCCACTATCTCAGGAGCTACAAGCGGCTCAGGAACCAGATGATACGCGCCCTACAAGAAAACGCGAACGGATCGTTCCTCTGGGTCGACGATATGATCGAGAGGCTCGATAAGCTTGTCGATAGAAACGTGATATTAGGCTGTCTGGCTAACGCGCCGACGTCGTGGCGGGACGCGTTTCGGGCGATATTTTTGCGTGAAGCGGGGAATTTGGAGGAGGATAGAGTTGAGAAGCTGAATGTGAGTATCTTCGTAAACAACAATTCCGGCGAGAGGGTCTGACAGAAGCAACTCTTAGTATCTCGTCGGATGGGTGGCATTGACACGGAACTTCCTCTCGCTACTAGCCGGGGGCCATGCCTTCGCCATCCGCGACGGGAATGCGTCTTCCGGGATTATTGACCTCGCAGGACTCATCGAGGAGTCGTACGGCTTCCTCTTCAACCTGAGAACAGCACAGGGGGCATCCATTCGCCAACAGAGCCACGAAAACTCGCTCAGCTTGGCGAGAAACTATTATCGACAAGGGTTTGTCTCCCGGGATGCTGCTTACTATCTGGAAGAGGCCAGAAAGTGGGAATGGGAAGGAGAGGGCGGCGATGACGACGACGAAGATGAGATAGAAAGACCGCAAGATTCCAAAATCTTCATATCCTTCAAACGCGCCCCTATCAGAGATTATTTGCTCACTCAAGAACACTTGTCTGGTCCTAAACCGCGGCTGTTGATCGGAATTGACAACATCCACATTGCCCGCGCTGTGCTACTCAGCACCTGTCTCTGCGTATTCTGCGACGAGCACACTTACTAGAAATGCAAGAACGGATTGGTAAACTAGGCGGTGGAGTTCGATTGCTACTTACGAGATGTCGACCTGGCGTGCCGCTGTGGCGCAGAGCAAATTTTTAAAAAAAGAAAGATCGTAGTTTTTCAGGCTTCAACCAAGTGTCTAATTCCGTACCGAGCAATCTGCCGACCAGGATTCCATCACCGTTAAATGCATATACCCCGTGTTTTCGGGGTCGGATTTTCCAGTCGCCGGGTCTATCCACATTTGCCAGGCCCGCTGACATCAAAACACTGCCAGTCGGGCAAATACATTCCGTGCTTATAGCTTGCCCGTTGCGGGGGTTTAAACGCGCATGCAAGAAATACCGAGAAAGGACCGTCAAGGGACTTTTATCTATTACACCTTCCCCAGATGCCGAACTCGTGGACGGACGCCGTCCTCCCATAGGCCGTCTTTCTGTACTGCAATAGTAGTTGAGAAGGTTATCTATTGCATTGTTGCCGTTATTTCGAAACGGGAACGTCTGATTCTTCTCATGTTACGCTCCGGCCGTGTTGCTTCGAGCATATGCCGGCAGATGCACATGGCAATTGGATCTCAACTGCCACGGATGGTTATGAATTCGGCCTTAGCTCCGAGGCGCCATCTCGGTCTCGGAGGTGGCTTGAGATAGAATCAGATATTTTATTCCCTTTCCTTCATCGAGTTTGAGGCGAACCTTCCAAGTTGTCAATCGCAGAGGTTGCTCCATTTTGCAATGATGGCTCCCGACGTTGCGTCCAATTACATGTCGAGGCGAATCCCCCAGAGGTCTGGGCCGCTCCTAGCCCTTGTCATATTCACGGCAGTTCTGTTTTGCACTGTATGCCTAAAGCCGCTCTTGCGTATGGGGCTCACCGCTAATCATGTGTCCGTCATAGAGCCAAGGATACGACTGCTCCGTCATGAACGGGCTCAACATCCTACCCTCATACACCGATTACTTCAACCTCGATCCCGTAACGACGGCTCTGAATACCAGCATTGTGTGGATCGGCCAGTTCTTCGCCGGCCCCCCAGGAGGTTTTGTTGCGGACCGCTATGGCCGGAAATGGGCCATGATCTTTGCATCAGCAACGAACATCATCGCGGCAACCCTCCAAACAACCAGTCAAAACCTCACCATGTTTATCATCGCCCGCTTCTTGATCGGCATCGGCTCGGGCATCGCCTTCGCCCAAGTCCCCGGCTGGGTCTCCGAGGTAGCAGCATGGAAACACCGCGGCCTGACCAACGGCCTCTTCAACTGCTCCTACCTCATCGGCGGCCTAATCGCCGCCGGCATCACATACCAGACCTCCAAGCTCTCGTCCACCTGGTCTTGGCGTGGCCCTTCCATGGTCCAGGGCATCCTCGGCGTCTTCTGCATCCTCATCCAGCCCTTCATCCCGGAATCCCCCCGCTGGCTGATCCGCCACAACCGCCACGAGGAAGCCAAACAAGTCCTCGCGGCCGCGCACACCAACGGCGTCGTCGACGACGCCATTGTTCTCGTGCAGTACCGCGAAATTCTCGACACCATCGAATACGAACGCGCCTTCGCCACGGAGCACAGCTCCGCCTTCGTCCAGATGCTCAAGACGAAAGGGTTCCGCAAGCGCATGCTCATCATCGTCACCCTCTCGTGCGTAAGCATGCTCTCGGGGAACAATATCGTCACCTTCTACACCGGCTCCATGCTCACAAACGCGGGGATTACGGATCCGGACACGCAGCTGCAGATCAATATTTATCTCAACCTGTTCAGCTTTGTGGTCGCCGTCATTGGCACGTCGCTGATTGACAAGATGGGGCGCAAACCGCTCGGTCTGGCGAGCATGACGGCCATGACGGGGTTTATGTTCATGCTGGGCGCGCTCACCAAGGTGTATGGGACGTCGGATAACACTTCGGGGATTTTGGCGACTGTGGCGGCGGTATTTCTGTTCAACGGGGCGTATTGCTTTGGCATGACGCCGCTGAACACGGCGTATTCGCCCGAGGTGTTGAACTATACGCATAGAGCGCAGGGGCTGGGTTTTTTTACGACGTTGCAGTCGGGGTTGGGGTGAGTTGTCCTATCTCTGTTCTTTCTTTGTGGCCAATGGGTAGGTGTGTATGGCACTGACGCATCTGAATATCGGTTAGGTTGATGGTCACCATGGCGTTCCCCATTGCCCTGGACAAGATTGGCTGGAAGACTTACATGATCAATGGTGCCTGGGACGTGCTGCAGATCGCCATGATAGCGATTTGGTGGGTCGAGACCAAGGGAAGGACGATGGAAGAGATTGATGAGATATTCGACGGCGAGAAACACAGCACGGTGCCGAATCTTCATGAGGTGGAGCTAGGCAAGGTCGAGGTGGACGCTCAGGTGCTTAGAGAGTTTGGTCGGCCCTAAACGGCCCTCTACAACCGCGATATAGCATTCCGACGGGGCATGCATCCAAGTCTAAAACTTGTTTACCAAACAGATAGAACCATCTTCGAGGTGCCCTGGTTGACCGCTCAAACCCCCATCCATGACCTCGTCAAATAGGCGGAAGCCATGGCGTTTATAGAACCGGATTGCGCCGGTGTTGGACGCAGGTGGGATAATGAAGCAGCCGGGGGCACCAAGATCTAACACACGTTAGCATATTGCCACGCTCCAGGCGTATTGCAGTTTTGCACCAACCTTTGACGCTTTTCAGAAAATCGGCAACCATCTTCCCGCCAAAGCCCTGGCCTTGGTATGGCTGAAGGATGTCAATATGGAGATGTGCCGGGTGCTCCACGACCATACAGGGGTTCGCGGTGTACAGCATAGCCTTTTCAGGGTTGTACAGAACTCGAAGTAGACTCCCAGTAACATCGCCCTCCCAGTCGAGTGCCAGGTCATCTATCCTGCCGGGATCGGGCATCAAGTCACGGTCCAGAGTTGGGAGGAAGGCGGTCCGGAGCTTGTGCACGAAGTCCTGCGTGGACGATGTGCCAACGATGTAACCGACTGCTTTTCCTGACCCATCGTCGAGGACGAAGCATGTAGCCGGACTGAGTTTCAGGTAAGGAATGCACCAGACGTATGAGGATATGGTCCATGCCGGTTCGAACTTGATGTTGTCTCCGATCGTTTCGTGGAACTGGAATTATTATTGTTGGTGGACTGGAGTGGCTGGCAGAATTCTTATTGCTCGGGGCTACGGACTTACGATCTCAAGAATCGCATCATAGTCATCGGGCTGGTACCGTCTGACGAAAGCTTTGTCCATACTGGCCGAAAGAATATGTGGGTTACTGACCGATCTGAAAGGATCAAGGGTGGCGCATGTGTGGGAGAGCATCTTGTACTAAAATAGCGAGTCGGGTCGATGTCGAAAGGAACCCATTTACCCGGTGCATGACTGCTTGCCGGTCAAAGACGCCAGCGGCGGGATAGCAGCCGCTTCTTGCATCCGGTTACACGTTTGAACGGCGCGTTGTCGTCAGAACCGGGCTAATCCATTGCCGAACCGAGCGCCACATTTCGCTGAGGTCTCGTGGGTCAGCGGACCACAGCTTCGCCAAACAAAGATAATCCTCGTCAATCTTGTCGTGCAGCCGCTTTAATGCCTTCTGTTTCCCCTCGCCGTAGACAGCCGGTATAGGTACGTTAAAGATGCCGAATAGTGAGTAACGTGATGGTATAGCGAGCCGGACACTCCACTACTCCAATTGAACTTGACCTTATCTACCAAGGAAGCCAGTTGTCAGGTAGGAAGTCGGATCCCAGGAAGCCGATTGCTAGGTATGTAGGAAGGTTCAGAGCCGATTGCTAGGAACCAAGGAAGTTGGATTCTAGTTGTCAGAATCGTGCTGGCCCCAGAACCATAGCCAGGTCAGGCAACAGCCTAGTTGTTTGAGACAAATCTGGGCTCAAATAATTGCTTCTTTCGTTCATAGTCCTAAGCTGGGGTGAGCTATGGCTGATTTTTCCTGAGCTTTCTTTGATTCTTCCCTAAGCTAGGGTGATCATATACCCCGCCGCTACACAACCTCAGAGGCCCGTTTCCAGTCCCCTTAACTAAAGTTTTTTTTTCATATTCCCCGCAATGTTTATGGCTCTGGCATATACAGGTATATGCTGTAGGTGTGACAACCTATATAGGGTGGTGTGGCCTTTACAGGGCTAAGGATTCCTTTTGCCATCGTGCGACAGTAGGATAATGTATAGTATCCTGGTACTAACGCCGGGATAGTATCTAATATACTAGTAAATATAACGAATATATTTTTTGATAAATATTATTTGTGGTGTTCTCCAGAACATAGATGTCTCGGCAGATCTGAATGGGATTGATTCCAACTATGGCAACAATCACAAGTAAATGATCGGTCACGGAATATCCCTGCCAACTGTGGGAGACGACCATTTTACCGCCGACTTCTGGATGGCGAGCTCATAAAGACCCCTGATGTACCTCTGAAACCACCATGCCAGCAGCGCACATACAGCCATGAAGGCCGTCGCCGTGATGCCGACGGTTATCCATCCACCGCTCGCGTTCCTCTGGTCAATAGTGTCATTCGCCACGTTTACCATTGCCTCGTTCAGCCTGAACCAATACCCGGTCGTCACATAGCAGAAGCAGTTTCTGTACACACCAATGATCTGCATCAGCGTCAGGACGATGCTCGTGAAGACGGCCAACACAAAAACCAGCAGAAACGCCAGAAACAGCGAGATCTGCGAGGCCAATCCCCAGCTCTTCATATTTAGGCTGGCTTCCGCTTGTGCCTCTCGTGCCATTTCCACAACCTCTCCCCCTTTTCCGTTTCGTGCTTCTTCACTGATCCCTGGAACCGGGGCACTGCCATCGCCCCGAATCAAGGCACTGGCGTTGCTCGTTGATCCTCTCTTGGTTCTGAACAGCCCCTGCAGCCACTCCATCGCCCCCTCACCTCCCCTCGCCTCCAGCCACGCAAAGTATAGCGGCGTCAGCACAATCTCCCATCCCATGTAGAGCACAAAACTTAGCGATCGGCAGCCCCAGCCGACTGGTGGCGTGCGCCACGACACAAAGGCGCCCGCCGCCGCCGGGAGCGAGATGAGCACCACAGGGCCGGGGTTGTTGCTCGCCAGCAACGTGCCGCTGACGATAGCGACGTGCACGATGATCATCCACTCGACACCGTAGGCAATGGATATGGCGCGGTCCTGGTCCGACGGGTTTTCGAGCAGGTCGAGGACCGTATAGATGAAGGCGCCGAGGTAGAAGACGACGGGCGCGCCGACCATGGCGCCGAATGGCAGCTGCGAGGTGACGAGGTGCGCGAGTCGCTCAGGGATCTGGAGGACCAGGGAGGGAGAGAAGCGCGGGTGCTTCGTTCCCGGTTCGGCCTGCCGTCGCTCGGCTTTGACGGCGGGAAGGGCTGCTGCCTCTTCCTCCTCCTCCTTCTCCTGGTTCTCCTGCTTCGGCCTGGTCAACGCCTCGACGATGGCGCTGCTTGGCTCGAGGTCGGCGTCACCGCGCCGCAGGTTCCCGGACACGATGGCGACCAGCAGCTCGACGTCGGTGGTCAGCTGCTCCATCGCATCATCGCCGCCCGGCGGCTCCGACTTCCCTGCCACCAACGCGCTGAGAGTCTTAAAGTCCAGCATGGCCTCGTGCAGCCCCGCCACCATCATGGGCCCCGCCATGCTCATGATGAGGATGATCCAGATAACAATATCGAGCGCGGCAAAGAGGATGGCCGGCAGCAACAGCAGCAGCGATCGGAGCACGCGCTGTACCTGCCTTGTGTTGTCTGGTATTAGCGCTTTCTCGATGATATCGGTCGACGCAAACCGGAGGTGGCGCGGGATGCTCATGCTGAAGATGATTGACGGCAGCAGGAACTGCATGATGGGCGCGGCCCACTCGCTCGGGCTGCCCCAGTCCGACTTGCGGTAGCCGGCGCACTCAGACCGGCAGAACTCGTAAGAGACGAAGAGGCCCATGGCGGCTGGGATGGAGTCGTCGATGTAGGTGTTGCCGCAGCTAATGTCCGCCGGCGGAGGAGGGTCGATGAAGACGTTGCGCGACTGGGCAAGGTTGCAGCATTGTGCACCGTCAAACGCTAACACGGCGCCCGCAGAGGCCATGAGGAGAAGAGGGAGAACGTGTAAGCGCTTGAGGTGCATATTAGCTCAGAGTCGCCAGAGCGTTTGGTCAGAATGAAGAAAATCTAGTTCTGCAAAAAAAGTAGGAAACCTAGGGGCTAGCGGTACTGACTTATATACAATCGTAGGCCTTACCTCCACGACCACTTTTTGACACGCCGCGGAGAAAGGCGCGCCAAAAGGACCGCGCACCACGGAAAACAACCTCCTCCGAGGCCCACCAATCAGGGCCAAACCAGTCAGCCTCGTTCGGCTGAGAATCGCCTGGGCAGACGTGTCACTCAGCTGTGTATGGTGGCGGAGGCAGCCGATCCTCGGAAGGCAAATATACGTGTCGCCGAGACCGTCCAGAAGCCGGGGCCATCTGCTACACCGCCAGCCCGCTGGCCGATTTCGCAGCAATGTTTCCAAACAACTGCAGGGCAATAGCAGAATCTGAACAGCAGCGGGTGGGTACTGGGTTGTATTCAGCATCTCGTCCCGCTATTCAATGGCGGTATAGGCTTATAACATAGTCAACATCCCGAGAGACCTCTGGAACACGCCGTCACCGCCTAGATGTAAACAGGACCCTAGGCGCCTGCCAAGTCCCGATAAGCTTTCAACGACTACAAAAGTGAGACATGAGATATCGCTCTACCCCATCAGCAACAAATCTTTGATAAGGCACTTGCTGTGAAGAAGGAGGCGGCGTGGCAAGGGGCTTAGTGGCTGGACACTATCGGTTGACATTAAGCCAGGCCCCACCAAAAAGTGCTCCTAAGCGTCCCCTCTGACTCATTTTGAAACAAGCCGCCTAATTACTCATTATCTGCGCACCGACAATTACCCACAATTTTTCTTTCGCTTGGTTCCGACGCCAAGGAGTTGAAGGTAATAGTACCGTTATAGTGAGAGGGAAGCGAGAGTGTTTATCTCCGGTAGACTTGTTCAGGACGTGGTGGAATAGGGAGAACTACTACTAGTAGGTTACTGGAAGCTCTAGGCACCATTGGTTGGAACGATTATGGGACGGCATCAATTGCTAGGTCGTATCTCGTGATATCTAAGTGCTTTATTTCCCTGAGCTTTTAAATTTGGCTGCTGCTGGCCACCCTGCGGCTGGTCCAATTCTGCTCACTCCCCTCGCCGAGGCGTACCCGCTGCCTCCTCCGTTTTTGCCTTCAAATAAGCGGCCACATCCCTTTTCTTGAATCTCTCTGCGAGAACCTCCGCCGTTGTGCCCAAAAATGTCGTTGCCGCCAGGTCAGCTCCATGCTCAACCAACAGCTTCACAACCTCCAGATGCCCTTGTTGGGCGGCAACATGCAGAGGAGTGCGGTGTCGTGGTCCCGCCGCGTTGACAATCTTATCCCCGTGCGTTTGTAGTGATTTGTGCACTCTCTGCGCATACCCTGCCTCGCAAGCCCACAGAAAGGAGCGCTGCTCAATGGTCAATGGTGGTGGATCCGGACGGCTTGGTACACTGAGAAAGGTGGATGGCTGCCGCGGTCGCCATCGGACGGGAGGCTCTGTAGATGGTAAATGCGGTGCGGATTCCGGGAGAGTGTAGCCTGCCTGTGCGAGATGAGCAAGAAGCTCTTTGTCCGTCTCCCGGTTCAGGCGCGAGGGCAATAGCCGTCGGGATTGCTCATGCAAACAGGGCGAGCCGCTAAGAACCTCGCTGAGAACCTCGGGGTCGGCAACCGCGAGGAGAAAAAAGACATTGACGAACTTGACATTCAGGGCTGCTACAATAGTTCGCTGTACATCCAGGCCCTGCTCCGTGGTCGATCTGGTTCGGGGTCTGGTGCTGTTTGTTTCCGCGGCTGCTGTAGAGAGTGTGCCTTGGCTCTGCACGAGGAAGTAGACGAGTTTTGTTTCTGGTGATAGGTGGGTTCCGATTTTGTACTTTCCACGGACAGCGGGTGCGACGACGCGGAAATACTCCTTCAAGAGCAGCTCAACAACGTCCCAATGCTGATTGTAAACGGCTTCGTCAAGTGCCGTGCAGCGCGTCTTGTCTTGGGCCGCAATGCTGACGCCATTTTTCAGCAGCACATACTTGTGTGAAGGCAGCAGCAGCAGCCATTTTTGCTCCGAAGGGGTGCAGATATGGCAGGGGGTTGGGGGACACTTTCTTTGATCGCGGGATCCGTACCTTTCCGATTCTGGGTTGAAGGAGGAGTAGTGAGGTGGCGCAGCGGGCGCCAACTAGAGGCGTCGGGCAGCCATTGGCAGCGCACACTGCGGCCCGCAGCCTGGTCTCTCACCGCCATTCATGTCGCCGACAGTACATCGCTTACGAAAGCCCGACGATAACCGGTTCTATCTAGTCCTCTGTCTCGTCCGGGCTTCAAATCTTGGGTATGTACTGGATAGCATGAATGCTTGGCAACCGCAAGCCGCCGACGACGGGTTTGGGCAAGATGATACGCGACTTGGTGCATCGAGTGAGAAAACGAGCCTCCAAGTTCAAGGGCAACGGACGTCTGGTAAGAGAGAGCAAAAAAATAAAAAATCACGATACCAGCACTGCTGAGTTCGAGTTCCCCGGGCGCTGACAATGTCACTCTAGGACACGCGCACTGAGGATACACTACAGCACTTTGGTCTTTTTACCTTGAGCGATGCTACTTCGTCAGACGCTGGCGCAATCGAGTGAGCCGGATCTCCATCGTGAATAACCGAAATCCAGCTGACAGAGAAGCCTGGTTGCTGTTCACGGGCTTGGGGCCATCGAACACGGACATGGCAACATCCCAAGACCAAAGCATACTGGCTTCAAGATTTCATCCCCGGCGACATCAAGAACACAGGAGTTATGGTTTACGGATACAACTCGACCGTGGCATTCAGCAAATCCGCCGCCGGTGTGGAGGAATTTGCGAGAGATTTGCTTGAGCGACTCAGCGCAGTCCGCCAGGGCAGGAACCGACCCATCATCTTCATCTGCCACAGCATGGGCGGATTGGTTGTGAAGAAGGTCAGACCGCTATTCGTTTGATATCTTACTTGAAGCACAGTACGCAGTTGCTGAGTTTCCCTGTAAGCCTACCACCCTTTGAGGCCTCTAAACAGCGCTGATTATCGGCTCTCGATCTAGATCGTCGACAAGAATTCCGCCGTGTTACACCACCCAAACGAGGTTCCGGTGCCCATGTTGAACACGAACCATCGGACTATCTGCCAATTTCCGAGCCACGACTGCCAGAACTACGCTCTGCTGAAGGCAGCTCTCCAGGAACTTCATTCAATGGCGGGCTTGAGAAGGAACGAACCGGAAGAAGTCAACGAAGCCACCACGAGCACTGCAAGTGTTAGAGCCTGCTACACCAGCTAGAGTGACAGCAAACAAACAGCAGATTCAACAGTTTCATAAATCCGCCTACGAGGAGTATAAAAGCTCGGTTAGTCCGCCTATAGACGACACTTGTATGTGGCTGCTTGAAGAGCCTACGTATCTCTCTTGGCTCCAGAGTCCGTCGTCCTCTGTTCTCTGGATATCTGGCGATCCTGGCTGCGGAAATACAACCCTCGCTGCATTTCTAATCGAAAGGGTCAGACAGTATCTCTCTTCACAAGAGGGAGACTCCACTGTGGTCTACTTTTTCTTAGACGCAACTGTTGCAGCTCAGGGTGACGGGATGGCGGTCCTGTTTGCCCTGATCCACCAACTCCTCAAGGCCAATCCTGCACTCGCTCCCCTAGTCCAGAAACACTTGGCACCGAATAACTCGCAGATGGGGTTGAGTCTCCACAACCTGTGCGAGATATTCCGGGCCATCATTTCCAGCCGAGAAAGGACTTACCGCCATGTTGTGTGTGTCCTGGATGCGATAGACGAGTGCGAGACGGCCTCAATGACTAAGGTTATGAAATGTTTTTCCTCGGTGATATCCTGCTGCGGTAATGACGGCACCGACGACGGACTGTTCAAGCTCGCCGTCACTAGCCGCTGCACGCATGCCATTGATGACTTGTTCCGCGCAGTCCCTCCGCGGCATAGAATCAGTCTGAGTGAGCACGCAGCACATACCGCACGCGACATCATGGCGTTTATCCTCGCCCGCTGCGCCCGCGTGCAGAGCATCACGCACTGCTCGGACGCCGTACGCTGCGCCGTCGAGAAACGGTTGGTCGCGCGGTCTGACAACACTTTTCTGTGGATTCATCTGGTCTTGGACCTCCTCGAGAGCGCCACCGATGCCAGCCCGCAAGCCTTCGACGCGGTGCTGTGCTCCGTTCCGGACAAGCTCGACGGCCTGTACAATAGCATTCTGCGGCGTTCGGCAGCGCCCGACGCCCTGATCCGCGTGCTTTCCGTCATTGCGGCCTCGCGACGCGCCCTCACCATGGATGAGATAAATATCGCGCTTGCCGTGGCCCCGGACGATACCGGATTGTGGCAGGTGCAGCAGCGGCGCCAGTTTGATATCGCCAGGAGATTGTATGCCGTGTGTGGACTCTTTATCCGCATCACAAACGGGACCGTGTCGTTTATTCACCAAACCGCTGCTGAGTTTCTGGTGCGATCGCCCGAGGTGCCGAGGCCGCCGGCGGGTGGGTTGTATCAGTACAGGGCGTGCTTGGATGAGATTCAGATCAACAAATGTCTTGCTGAGATCTGTGTCGTCTATCTTAGCTTGTCTGATAGCGCGGTTCAGGAACAAACGACGTGCAAAGCCCTAACGGACATCTCGGACGACGATTCTGACGGAGACGGTGGTCATCGGCTGACAGAAGTAGACTTGAGACAAAACGGGAGCACTACGGGGCTGTTTGAATACGCAGCAAAACATTGGGGCACACACTGCCGCTTGGGGAACATTTCGTCTATCTCGTCCTACGCTTCTCTCTCAACAGACACGCATGGCCGAAAAGACGATGAGCTATTAGCACAAGGTCGCCGACCTCTGCGATACATCCACGAGCCTCTTTCGTGCCTGGTTCCAGCTGTATTGGGACACCATCAGCATCATTCCCCAATATCCCAGCGGACTGACACCTCTAATCATTGCATCGCACATTGGTCTTGCGGGTATAATGCATTCTCTCCTAACCAGCGTCCCCCCAACAAGCGACATGACAGCACCGAGTCAAATCCAACAAGCCAATTCGGAAAAGTGGACAGCCCTTCACTGGGCCGTGTGGAACGGGCACGAAAGCAGCGTCAACGACGCCGCCGTGTCCTTGTTACTGCGGCACCTCGGCGATGGCGATGACGGCTCCGACTCGGACGAGCCTAGACCTGACCAAGCAACTAAAAGGAGGACAAAAACAATAGACATGCAAGACAAGCGTGGTCTCACGCCCCTCCACTGGGCTGCTGCTGACGGCCAAGAGGGTGCCATGCGGTTGCTGCTGGAGGCCGGTGCAACCGTTGACGTGTTTGACAAGCAAGGCATGACGCCGCTGGCGCTAGCGGTTGAGAACGAGTTCCTTGGCGCGGTAAAATTGTTGCTAAAGTACGAGGCAGACGAGAATGCTGCCGCTGCCGCTGTCTGTGATGATGATGATAGTGATGGCGATGAAGAAACGGGGAGTTAAGGAATGGAGATTAATGGAGACTGGGATGATGAAATGGAAGAGATAGAGGGCGGAGATGACGAGGTGGATGGGAGGGTTGGTGATGAGGATAGAGGATGGTGTATGGGATGAATGATGGACCCACACTGGATTCCGCAAAACCTCGTTTACGACGTTGCGTTAGAGAACAGAAGCGCTTATACATCGAGTCGTATAGTTTTTGCTCTTGAGCTTTTCTTGGTCTAGATGGTCAATCGCCCGAGATGGGAGGCACCTAATATACGAGCCCCAGGCTTGCACGGCAATTACAACGCCAAGATGGAGCATAGCAGAGGCTGTTTTAGCCCCGTGCGGGTGCTATTACTAGACCAAAGATCAGCTCCCGAGCCGGATATAAGCGTAAGCCCGATCACAATATATATCTCATACAGGTAGTGACTTATGCCTCAATTAAACCACATAGCCGTCAGTTGCAGCTGCGCTGCGGAATTGACATTAACTAGACTCAATTTAGCCACTCGTTACTTTCGTGACCTTCCTTACTAGAACTGCACGGTACTTGGGTATAAGAGTGACGTGAGACAGTCTGCTGCCCGGGGTAATCTTGCTGTCCACGACAATGTCTCGCTGTGGCTCGTGCTTCTGAAGTAATTTCCTCACGCATTGGCTAGTCCTTTTCACCTCCCTCCCAAACGCTAAAATCCTTTCCCTTGCTACGGCTTGGAATCCTGTGTTTCGCTCCCCATCTCTTGGTACCTATTTCAATTCTCCTTGGCTAGTCGTCAGGCTCTCTATTCCGCCCCCTGCATTCGCTTAGATAGGCGCATCATTTCAGGATGCGCTGGACACTTGGTGCCGTCGGAGCAGCATCCTTCATGGGCACCTGTGAGTGAGGATCAGCCATTGTCGATCGACCTACAGCTCACTAAACTATCACCAGCCGTCGCCCAAGCAGACTCGAGCAAGGCGACGGATCCCGAGACTGGGCTCAGCTGGGCCTCATTCACGACCGAGCAAGGCCTTACCTTCCGCGTTGCCGTCCCGGAAGGAGTCGCTGAGACAGCCGAGTTCGATACCGCCTTCCAGGTCATTGCTCCGGCCCATGTTGGCTGGGTAGGTTTGGCATGGGGAGGTTCCATGACTTACAATCCCTTAGCTGTCAATTGGCCGAACGTGCAGGAAGTGACGGTTTCCTCACGCATCGCGTTGTAAGTGGCCCACCTGTCGCAACGCTTCGGAGGGGTCATATCATACCATTGACACTAACGGCATTCAACCTCGCAGTAGCTTTAGCCCACCGCTGGCGTACGACTTCGCCACGTATACGGTTCTCAAGAAGGGCACCCACATCAACGCCACGCACTGGCAGGTGACGGCCAAATGCAGCGGGTGTTCCAAGTGGGGCGATGAAGACTCGGGTGGCATCACGCATCTCAACGCCACTGGTGAGAATGCGCTGGCATTCGCCTACTCAACTGTCCCCGTCCATGACGTGGCCAAGAACGACTCGTCTTTTGACATGCACGAAGGGGCCGGCCACTGGGTTCACAACTTTTCCGAGGGCGCGAACGCCAACTTTGCTACAAGCTTGGTCAAGCTGGCCGTCGCGTCACGCAATGGTTAGAGAGTGTCTGTTCGTCAAACGCAGTAGATTCGTCAAGTCGCAATATAATCATACCATTGCAACCCCATCATTTTCACCGAATCCAGTGTGCCATTTATCCGCGTTTTGCGTAAAACATAGAGCTGTTGAAGAGCGGGGCCACATTCCGATTCCTGCCGGTCATACGCGCCTTCCAGGCCTTAACAGATCGATGGCTTCCATCTGATCCTACGCCATATTTGAAGCGTCTTTGTCCATCGGCTTCCATTTGAGTTTCACAGCGAGGACGCACGCGCCCATCAAGAAGACCGTGACTAGTGCTGTGGTGACCCAGTACTTATCGCCAAACTCCACAGGGATTGTGTAAATCGCCTATCACAAAAGTTTCTTCTCAGCACGGAATTTATGTTGCACGTTTAGGCGGGCGTCATGATAACTTACAGCAATGGAGGTCGCGGGTAGAAACACCAAGCCGACGAGAGCAAGGTACTTCATCGACGTCGCCTCGCTCCTAGATGTCCTCCCCAGGTCGAGCGCAAGTAGACTGTTCACCTAGAACGATGTTAGTCGCCCGTCAGAGACCGAAAAAGCGTCCATACCGCTGTGTTCTGCAATTCCAGCCGTGCCCGAAGATACCCAGCACGACGAACCAGCCCCGCGGCCCGTTGGTTTAGAGATATGACTCTCTCCTTGAGAGCGAATGTTTGGTCTTGCTGTACGCCCGTGCCGTCGTTGCAAAGCGGGGACTTCAAAAACTCCTGGACATGCCCGAGCAGCGCAACAACCACTTGCGAGTAAATTTCCCATGCTAAGGCGAGCTGAGCCAGCCCGATGGAGATTTGGTTCAACCCGAGCTGTGCCTCTCTGTCTTGGGATGGAACCGGTTTTGGTCCATTTATGTGGGCCCTATCGTTCGTTTGCGTCGGCTCTTTCAAATGATTTCCCGTGGTAATGCGGGTGCCGTCAGCTGCGAGGAGAATTCCAGTTTGGCCACTCTCAGTCTCGAGCTTGAATGTTTCCAACCATGTGGCTTCGATTTTCTCGTCGAGGATATCGGCGAATAGGCCGAGGATCAAGAGAGGAATCGATGCAGGATGACCACAAAGCGGACGGGCTGCATCAATGCTCTGGGCTAGTTGATTCAAGTAGTTTTTGGTATTCTTTTGGAATTGCAGAGAATGAGACTTTCCGTGGTGTTAGTCTCATGGCAGTGGGAGAGAGACACTGAGAAAGATGTGCCAACGATGGCCGAGTCTGGAAGTTTCATGGTGATTCCTGGTCATGGTTAGCAATAATTTAGCTAAAAGGGGACGGAGGGTTCTAACCTGTTCTCTGTCGGTCTCCCCTTGGATCATATACCTGGAAATGGTCACACAGGTATGTTAACGGCGTGTACGAGAGGCTTTCTGCGGTCCCAGTGGGGAGTGACATCTTGGAGATGATATCTTCTAGTGTGGTTGGCGAGAATGGAAAGCCCCCAGACGAATGGAATGTGCGGTGTTTGAAAGGGATACTCCCCGGGCATGTTGCGCCATGGACCTGGCGGAGTTGGTCACATTGAGCGAAGCTGATGTGCTCAAGATTAGCGCTTACTCTCTTCACAGCGGCACATGAACATGCATAATTCGGGCCCGCCCATTCGAGAGGTCGAAGCTGGAACTATCTCCGACTTCTGGTAAAGAGACTAGGCCGTCGGTGCCCACGCGCAGCGACTCCATCTGGCTCAATGTCTGTGCGGTGGTTAGAGACCAGCGACTCGGCAGGTTTTCCGTTCTAAGAAAAAAAACTAACTTGGTGGATAGCCGTATCGAAAAGAGAACTTGACCCGGGCCTGTTATACTCAACCCGCCCAGCAAGACCTGCCACATCCATCAAGGGCAAGGCTTCCATGATCTTTTTTGAGTTCGGGCTTGTCATATTGGTCACGCGACTTTGGCTCAGAACTCTGAGGGTGTGGAAATATCAGTATCTTTAAAAGGTTGGGTAAATTGGGGAATGGCATACCCTGGAGAGGTCAGAGAGTTGAGAGCTTTATGTTTGTCATTGATGAAATACAATACCCAACCGCATACAACTCGGGCAACCTGCGTGGCTGCTTCCCTGTAGAAACATCGAGATAATGCAGAATCACAGGCCATCCTGATTTGCTGTTGATGTGCGCTTTGACCGCTTGGCCATGCGGGGGCTGTGATCAAGTATTCTGTCGCAAGGCGGCCTCTTCAACCAACCCCAGTGTGATGTGATGGCAGCGGTGCTTATCTGTGCTTGAGTCTCGGTGTGAATGATGGCAACAGAGTGTGCGCGAATAACGGGGTGTGCCGAGCGCCGAGCTGCATGGTTTGAGCGACTTTACAGGGGTCTCTGCATGCGAGCAATTGCGGCGCAGCGCAGCTCTTATCGAAGGAGAAAGATAGGAACTGCTTGCCCAGCTTGGGTGACAATTGGATGCTCCCTGACAGAGTGAGCGGGGATCAACGGAGGCTTCAAGTCTGACCAAAAGGGAATGATGTTTCTTTGTGGATTGGAAGCTGAGCAAGATCGGAGGGTACATGTTGCATGTGCTCACCGCATCAGAACGGGCAAGGGCAAAGATGTGCCTTCCAAAAGATGAACAAACCCATGCACTGCAGCCACTACAACATCAACTCATCAACCCAACAAATTGATTCTTCCATACATTATGTTGTAGAGATTGTCTGAATATCAGGCGCGTGTCATTTTCCAGAAATCCGCAAGTTCAAAGCACTTAACATCACAGTCCAGAGATTGCGCCACGGTGGAAGTTCAATGGTCCAAAATCCTAGGGCTAACGCTCAGCACACATTAAGCACAAGAACTCCACAACCCTCGATTCCTCCCTCCTCCCATCAAGCCCTCGGAAGCATCCTATTCAGCCATCTTCTCTCCTTCTCCCTCCCTATCCCCATCACCTGCGCTACCCCCGTCCCCCGCACCTCCTCCGCCCCCTCATTCCTCACAACCCAGCCCTCCTCATCCTCATCGCAATCCCCCTCCTCCACCAACACAAATCCCCCATCAAGTCCCGCATCCCAAGACTCAGCCCCAACCCCATCACT
>Ga0247758_1001197_pt1 | contig 20431 bp, 13 predicted proteins | sample UWRJL156409C4_FD_180950 | JGI IMG/M metagenome (GOLD analysis project Ga0247758, IMG submission 180950) | Plant litter microbial communities from Arlington Agricultural Research Station in Wisconsin, United States - UWRJ-L156-409C-4 | ecosystem: Environmental > Terrestrial > Plant litter >...
TTTGGCGAGCTCCTCGTCTTTTTTTGCTGCCAGGTAGCCAGAGCTTCGGCCGTCTGCTGGTCTTGCTTGCTTGCTCGCTCCAACCCGGCGCGCTGCAGCTTTTGGATCTTTAGCTCAGCTTTTGATGCTGCCCTCTCCACAACATCCGCAAAGTTGCCGTCGCGTCTGGAGAGAAGCTTGAGGGTGGCGTCGAGCTCCCTCCAGGGCACCGAGGTGGAGTGCGACATGAAAACAGGCTTGGGTGAAGAGATGAACTCTTGAAAGACCCAGCATCGTTGCCACCATGGACACTCAATGAATACCTGCACAGCGCTCAGAGCGCTGCGGGTGGGCACTGGCGAGACCACCTCTGTTTTTCTCTGTGCTCGGGCTGAATTTCCCCGCTTGGCGACCCACTGATATGTGTATTGGTAGTCCTTGTTGGTTGGGTCTTGTTTCGGACTGGCCATAGTAACCCATGGAACTTGGTCTGAAATCAGCGGCTCGAAATATCTGTCGATCCAAGCCTCAATGCGAGATTCAGGGGACGCCTGGCTGCCATCGGACCGGGGGTTTTTCGCCCATCCCAGCGCGTCAGTTGAGCCAGGAGTTGACAGACAAACGAATGTTTCGCTACACCGACGATAGATATCCCGCATCATGCCGACCGGGCTGGCGCGCTCATCGTAGTCCTGCTGGTTGATGCAGATCTGGTCGGCCCAGAGAAGAAGATCCCTGTCGAGATGTCTTTGGCTCCAGGAATGGAATGGAGAGCATTTCTGATCGCATGCTCGAGGTTTGCAAAGGCCATGAATGGGATGCCGTCCACAATCATGACGGCGACATCGGTGGGCTTCCCAGCGCAGTATGAGACGGTGCAGTAACCAGTACCGCTGACCCGCGACATAGGCACCTTGTCGACAAGTTCGCAAGCAAGCACCCTGGTATCGAGACTCATATTATGAGACATCAGGAGCTGCTCCACCTCGCGGTCGAGAGTAGTGGGCCAATGGGGGTTTGCCATCGCGTGCTCCTTCAGTGACTTGCGCGGGAAGACGCGGATGAGCCGAATCTCGCCGCGCGCAGGATCCAGGGGCTGATAGCGGTTGCCAGAGTAAAACACCGTGTTATCCGGTGTGTAGAAATTGCTGAACTCGGAGTCTGGCTTCGTGCCTAGACCTCTTCTTTGCAACCGTTGGTCTAGCACTCGAACCACCAGCTGCTGGTTGCCCGCCGCCGGCGCAAGGCTTTGGTAGGATGCCATCCTATTGAACAGTAGGTTTTCTCTGATGATGAATATCAATAGTGCTAAGTGCCGGGATCAACTCGGGCGTAAAGTTGTTACGGCTCCCAGCCTCTAGCAATAATATTGGTTTGATGGTGTTGAGGTAGTGAGCGAATTTTCGGTTGGGCACAGTTCGCGGCCTAGCCTATTCCTATTCCGTCGAATTCTCTAACGTAGCGCTGCGCCTCCTTGTCAGGGGTAGTGCCTTTTTCGGTCACGACAGGTGGAGGATTGAGCCAGTCAGATCAATGCCTCGCTCAGCCCTGTCATCCTCAACAATGATACCAAACCCCCGAGATTTGATTTGCGGCCTCTTCGAAGGCAAACAGCTCAATGCTAGGCGATATGATTTATTTCTAGCCGTTTGCATTATTTCTTGGGCTTTGACCGAGGTAGCAAAATTCAGACTAGCTGACAGATTGCAACAGCTGCAACAGAATCGTCCAACTGACCCAATCAGACTAGAACACACCATCCACAGCACCGCGGCGCAGGACGGTCAGTACTAAACAGCCCGCGGGGGTAACAAGAACCAAGAGATCATCGGGGTTTCCCTACAGATGTTGAAGAAACAACATGGCAAGAATGCAATCAAGCCACTCATAGGCCCCACAAGGCAACCCTCCCTGAACTCCTCTAATATTTTCAACATGTGTCAGCAACCCGTCCATGCGACTGAACATAACGTTACTGATTTCTCATTTGGGACCGTATGCGATACGAGCCCGGTCGTCCATTACGTTGCGCCCCAATCAAAACTACTAACCCGGGATGCAACAGTCCCGTGGCAAGACCCAGTCCGGGGTATATACCCGCCCAAATTACCGGAGCCTGGGAGCAAAATCTATACGGAGCCAGCAACCCGGTTCCGACCGAATCCAAATTTAGATACCGCCGCGAGGATACCGGGACAGGTGGGAAAGGCGGGTATATAGTATCCTCTCTCCTCACCTCCTCCTATCAACCACCGCAGGCATTCCACATTCCAACCTGTTTCGACTCTTCCAGACATCCAACCACAAAATCCATCAAGGCACCCAACAAGATGCACCTCCTCACCATCACGAGCCTCGCGCTCCTAGCGACAACCTCCTCCGCCCAGCCCGCAATCGACCTCGCCGCCAAAACAACAACCACAACTCCCGCCTCCCCCTCCGCAACGCGCCTCTCCCCCTTGCACTGCGGCGGCCTCTCCCCCACCATCAACGCCTGCCCCAAAGGCCTAGTCTGCGCTCCCACCCAGCCCCCACACAGCTACGACTTCCCCGGAACCTGCGTCCTCCAAACCTGCGGCGGGAAATCACCCACCATCAGCCCCTGTCCGACAGGCCAGGTGTGCGTGTACAACGCCACAGCGCCCATCACGGATTTGCCGGGGCGGTGCATGGCTGCGAAGCTGACGTGTGGAGAGAAGGGGGAGGAGAAGTGCAAGAGTGGGTGGGATTGTTTGCTGGATCCGAAGTTGGATTATAACTATCGGGAGGAGTTTGGGGCGAAGGGGATTTGTATCCCGCCTGGGTCGTTGGTGGTGAAGATGCCCTGGAATGGGTGGGGGAATTAGACGTGATGGGTGGCGGGTGTGTGGTTGGGTAGTATAGAGCTGAATATCATATCACCTTTGTCGCCATTTGCTGACGAGACGCTTGATGCCGCGGGAGAAAGGTGACTTGTGGTTGGGGACCGGTACTGGCGGTGCTGGGGTATTGTAGGTGACGGGTGCGTGTGTTATGGTTACTAGTGGCTCGCTCTCCACTATATTCAGGGTATGTCCGCGTTTCGACTGAGAATTGGGCGCAGAGTTCTTCGTTGGCTTGATTGGTGCAGATTCTGGAAAACTTGGTTCTAGTATGCCTTCTTCCCGGAGATAGACGTGGAATCGGCCCCAATCATAATCATCCTCGTCGCACAGATGTCCTCCCCTGCTAATTAGAATGGAAGCGACTTGCTGCATGTATCGAAGTCTTTCCTTGTCGAGGGTGGTATAACGGACATTCTTCCTACCGAAGCGGACAATGCAATCAAGAGGGGTAATTCCCCTTGAATCGAGCTCGTTAGGAGAGATCTTGTGGTCCAGAAGCCAAAGAGTAGTCACCGGAGGCGCCACATGAATGGGCTTGCACCACGAAGCCCCGCCCCGTGAGATTGTGATCGCGGCACCCGTCGGGTCGTGTTCCAGGAGCAAGGCAGCCAGCTGGTCAAACGCCTCAAGGCAACCTCTGTGCCTAGTGAAATCCCAGCTGTCACAAGTGTGTGGGGGCGAAGAAACAAGCTTGTGAGGGTAGAGAGCATACAAAAATATGGAGGTTATTCTGGTTGTGTTACGGCTTGCGTAGCCATTCTCCAGGAGGAAACTTGCTATTAACAGTAGCCGTTGGTGGGCGCCGGTGTCTCCCAGACCGATGGCCAATGCGACCAGACCGAGAAGATTGTCGGATCTCGTCAGTCCGGCCAGATAGTCGGAGCCTTGAACAAGCAGGCCTTGTAGATATAGGTGAAGTCGGAAGAATGTGGCGAAGGTCTCGCGGGACCGGATCTGAGATTGGATTAGATCACGCCCAAATAGATGGCTTAGATAGCCACCATCATTCCGTAGGTAGTCAATCAATCTCGTTCCGAGGTTTGCAATGGTCGCATCTGGCACGCTCTCGAGAAACTCCGCGCAGCTCCTGCCGGTAGTCTCCTCTGCCTCGGCTCCGTGGCTCATCGAGGACTGGATGGCAACGAAGGTTCGAGGATAAACGGCCAGAAGTTCCTCGGTTAAACGGAAGGTGAGAATCGATTTGAAATGAAAGGTGTGGCCATTCTCGTATGTAGCCCCGGCGAGCGAGCCTAGTACTTGGTCTTTGAAGTCAAGTTTGGTAACGAATTCGTAAACCGTTTGGTGCATGAGTTGGGCTGACATGGATTGCACAGACACAAGGCCTCCGCTCCACAACAAGATAGCTCGTTCCGGTTCTTTTGTAGCAATTTCGTAGCCGACTTGAAGGTTGTTGAATTGGCGGAGCTCTTCTTGCGCTGCGCTATAAAACCGTGAGTCGGAGATAAGAACTGCTTTCCACAGGTAGTCGAGGCGAAGCTCCTCTTGGGATCGTGCGCGGACCACGGCCTCGAGAAGAGCGTATGTTTGCCATCTTAAGCTTGATGGAATCCTCTGGATGATGAAGTTGTAGTACTGTGAGAGCTCGGTCGGAACCGACTGCAAAAGCTCCAAAAGCGCTTCTAAAGAAGGTGTTCGGCCTCGCTTGAAAGCTGCAATGAACTCCTTGATGATCAGGCTGGCCCACAAAAACACACCAAAGGCCCGTAGAACCACCTCGTCGGCGAGCCGTGGTACTAAGTCGTGCCGATTGGCATCGAGAAACTTGAAGAGATTGCTTGCGCAAAAGTAACGAATGTCGGACTTGGTGAAGTCTTCCACGGAGAGGTTGGGGCCGCCGCTGAAATTTGTGACAAAGTCTTCCCAGGGGCGACTGGAGAAGCAGACTTTGGTGTAAGTAAGCGACCCGGTTGGTCGACCGGCCAGATACTTCACAAAGCGGGAGATGTAGTCCGGTGGTCCGTCGAACTCATCAAGTGCGTCAAAGAAAAACGTGATACGCAGCTCAATTTCTTTCTGCTCCAGAATAGCCCGAAGGGCTTCCTCCAATCGTGATATAGGCCAAGGGTCCCGGGTTCGACTCATGAATGCCGGGGACTTCAGCAGAATCCCCAGTAGCGGAATTGTGGTACTGGATTCCGAAAGCCGTTTCATGATTTGTCGCAAGATACTCCTCATCAGCCCTTCCAGCGTCTTCTGAATCGACGTCCCACGGTAATTGAAGAAAAATCCAGCTGAGATATGGCAGAATGATAATCCAAACGTATGTGAGTGCTGCCAGGTTCGTTTGTCGGTATAGATTAGCTTCATGAGCGTCGACTTTCCGGAACCTGGTTTGCCATGAATCCAGAAAATTCCGCTATCCTGCCGAAGCCAAGAGGTAAAAGGCTTGTGTTCGTACACCCACTCGCACGTGTGCTCAAAGCGGTCAGCAATCAATGCTTGCCGGAGATCGAGGTCAGGGGAGTCCAAGGAGCGCATCAAGTCTAACACCTGTGGTTAGGAAAATAAAGCGGGCTAAGGAGGGACGCGCTTACGTTCTAACTGGCGCCGGGGAAGCCCCCCTTCCGAGTCCCCAAACTCGTTGGTGGTGGGCCCTGAGCGAAGCCATGCGAGCGCGTCAAAGTGTATTTTAGCATCGTCGTCCGCCGCATTGCTATCCGCAATGCCGCACACTCGGCGCAGGAACTCAATGATAGGGCCGGTGTTTGGGTCCGAGCGGGTGAATTTGACGATTTCGGAGTGATTCCTGGCAATGGGATGCACATTCGAGTTATATTCGTTAATTCTATGCGCTGTGGCGGAGTCTGGATCAACCAGGATCGCGTGTGGCCCGGTCATCTTGCCTGTCCCTGGACCGAAAGTCGGGGAGTTGTTTGTCTCAAACACCCAATAGAATGTCATCTCGCCAATTTCAGCGAGGCCCGAAAATGAGAGCTCGAGCCGATTGAGATACCCATAGGTGCCGGACTCGCGGGACAAGTCTCGAACCAGGTGCTCTGTCGAGTTGCCTCGAACGAGTGCGAGCAGGTGGTTCTGATCCATGCCAAGATTGGGAACGCCAAACATGATGGCACCCTTGCATCGGGCGAAAATCTTTCTCTCGAGGGAGTTGTCTTGTGAATTGGCCAATTTGCACAATGCGTCTTTCAGGACGATGCCACCGAGACTGTGGGCGAGAAAGACCAAGGGTTTCGCATCGTCGAGCGCACCACCGTTGGCTCTAACCTGGGATATGAAACTGAGGGCAAGGTGTCCGATGCCTTGAAACGATTCCGAATCTGCGAGCCTGCTATCGTACCCGTACAGGATGGCTCTCATTCCGGGGACGTATTTCGGTGCGCGACGTCGTTGAGTGGCGTGAGCCCCCGGAAGTGCGTGTCCAACACAAGATGGTTGTCGCCCATGCCAGCACGCAGCGTCCATTGACTCTGCCCATCTTTCAGCGTGGCCAAGAGAGCTGGTGACTGAAGAAGCATCAAGGTCGCGACTCGCGAGGGCGGCATCTCCCAGGGGGTCAAAGTAGTAGCGAGGGAGTACACGTTGACGCTGTCGGTGTCAACTCCCAATGCGTTCGCGACTAAAGCTGCAACATTGTCGCGAGTAGTCGCTCCATTTGGAATTCCCGAGAGACGAAAAACTGTTCGGATCCAGTCCGGGTCTCGAGTGGCGGACGCCATGGCTTCCTGCGGTTTTTCCCACACTGCGAAAATGATTGCAGTTGGGTTCCTGGCGCTGGAAACAAGATGCGGGGATTTCGAGTTCCTGCATCCTCCAACCACGCGCCCCTTGTTCAGCCGCAGTCGGCGCCCTCATCTCGTCGGCGGCTGCGCCCAAGATCACGTGGCGTTTGTATCGTCGCAGTTCTTCATTCGCATTTCGTGTCTGCGCGCACAGCGGCGGGCGATGGAAATCGAAAATCGAGATACTGCATTGCATATAGTAATTTTTGCTCTGCGCGATTGAAGAGGGGAAAATTGCGTCATCCCCGGCAATTCAAGAACTAGAAGGCACACATGTCAAGTTGAGACACTCATTTCCATCGTAGTCATGTGATCACGCGATAACGCACCTTCCATTTCATCAATTTTCGACCTCACGCTTCACCCTTTGTTCCTTCCTTCCTCCGTACATTTCCCAGGCTCACCACACATGCCACTGCGGAGCCATTTCTGACAACATCCTCCGCGTCCCCGTCGGCCGGTCCACCACCCTCCCGCCATCAAACCTCTCACCCAACACCTCCCTTCCCAGCCACGGCTCTAAATCCGTAAACGTCCCCAACCGAAACCTCACCGACTCAAGCCTGCGCCGGCTCCCATCCCCCAACTCTGGCTCGAAAGCTCCCTTCACCGCCTCCGCAACATCCCGATACAAGTCATACGTCCATCGGTACCGCTCCTCCTCATCGCCATCGAATTCGCCGAAGAAGAGGTCAGCAAAGATCTCGGTGGCGGTCAAGTCAAGTTCTAGATACAATGGTGCGGTGCCTTCGCTGGCGAGGGCTGTGAGGATTGCTTCAAAGACATCCCGGTACACGGGGTGGTCAGGGGAGGGAAACACATGCGGGAAGTAAATGGAGTCGACCTGCCTGAGGTGCCAGGCGGGCTGAGGCGGTGTTGGGGCGCGGCCGGTCCAGAAGTAGCACTGCGCTGGGGTGAGGGCCAGAACGATGTTCCTGAGGAGGGGGACGGCGGCGGTGGGGAGGGAGGTGAGCATTGCGGAGAGGTCGTCGTGGCGGAGGATGAACCGCGTGGTGGGGAAGAAGGTCTCGAGCGCGGAAAGGCGGGTGTTGCGGTCGGCGAGGAAGAGTCCGGTCGGGAGGACGCGGCAGGTGCAGCTTGGGGAGAACGAGGCATGCAGGCCGAGGCAGCAGCTGGTGCGAGGTCAGAGGGCTGGTAATTAGGTGAAAGAGTGAGGCCGGGGAGGGAGAGAATGGAGTGATACTGACCAGTCCATTATGGTCCCAGTACACACGCCGCAACACCAATCCACGAAGCTGAAGTTCGCACCCCGGGATCTGCCACGGATAAGCCGGCCGTTGACGACCTGTATCATGGCGAAATCGGGGTGGTACCCAGCGAGCTCAGGCGGGCTGAGATGGGTGTACTTTAGAATGTTCAGTCTCAGTTCTTGAGGGAGTCGGCCGAATGGAAAGGGGCTGGGGCTTTCCTGTCGAGGTTCCGTCAAGGCGAGTGCCGTGTTGCGGGCAATCTCTGCTAGCTTCTTGTTGGCCGCGTTGGAACGCAGTCGGATGGTGCACGAGCGGAGCGGGGGCAAGAATTCCATGAGGGGACTGAGGAGACGGGCCGCAGCATCTTCGCCATCGACTTCACATATCAGCGTCAAGTCTGTCTGGCCGGGCTGGCGTTCCGACCCGAGACGCCGGCAAATCTGCCCCCAGGCATCGATAGTGCGCAAGCTGCCAGGGGACGAAAGCGAAAGCAGTGGGTCTGCCTCACGTCTGTGGGTGCCGCAGAGCGTGCACAGACTTGGTTGTATGCCACCGCTAACCCGGTTGGAACGCACATAGGTCCCCATCTGCCCAGTCATATCATGGCCCCACGGACAAGGCCAGCAGTTGAGACGAATGACCATCCGGGTCATCCGAGCGAGATGTACGAGGGGGATGCCCGTCAGCAGCGGTGTAAGTGTGTCCGGCTGGCCGTGGCGCCCCCGAGCCACAAAGACGTTGGTCCCCAAGAATACGTCGAGCGCTTCCTCGCGAACTTGTCGACATACTAGTGTGAGCTCAAGTGGCAAGGGCTGACATGCACAGAGTGGAGTGCCAGGTTCAAATTGAGACTTCCCGCCCGTGAGTCGCAGCTTGTACCAGCACCCGTAATGGAAGAGATGACGACAGTCGTTTCGCTGCATGCGGCCTGGAGCGGGACGACTGCTCAAGAAATCGATTGGGCATGGTCGCGTTAGCCCCGCGAGAGCGTAGATGGAACGCCGCGCCTGGTCTGGAAGGTCGAGAAATGTCAGGCGGCGATTGCGCTCCATGTCGGCGACGGTTTTGACGTTGCAGTAAGCGGTGGTTCGGCCAAGTGCTGAGGTCGGAAGTCAGTCCTGTTCAGCGGGGTGGGTGCCTAAAATTCTGCACCAACTTTCCGGAGCCGGGCAACCCATTGGCCAACAGGCTACACAATTCATCGAGCCTAAATAGCCCTCCATAGCCACGGAAGGTTAGCCCGAACTGATATCTTTCCAACACGAAATTTCCCACAGAGGTTGTCAGTCGTGATGAGGCCGCTGGAAATGCGGGTGCGGGGCTCCGTGCCGTTGAATTCACGGCTTCCCTAAGGGCTATTGACCAAGACTAAGAACTTAGATGTGGTATCTAGGGAATCTTGCAGGCCCGCCAGCGCGGCAAATAGTGGAAAGCCCACGATGGCAGATAAAACCACCGAGGCCGTTAACTGTCGTAGTGTTATTACAGACAGCGGGTCCAACTCCGACGAGGAAGACGAAGAGGAAGATGATGAGGGCCAAGCCGAAACCAGCGAGACAAATACCCCAACAGATGTTCCGTGCCAACGGCATTTAGAGGACCGAGAGGGTCTTTTCCCGGTACATCTCATCTTGGCAGCATGGCGTCACCTACGCTGTCCTCCTTGCCCTTCGACTTCCAACTGGCACGCTTCTGCACCGCAACAGCTAGGAGTCGTGCAATGGGAAATTTAGTTTCCAAGCTGTGCCGCGGGGCTTTCTCGCACAGCCTCGATGCGTATTACCTTCATCCAGTATTTTACCTCGGGTAAGGCCGATCTGCGGCACAGAACCAGCTGTCTTCAAGTTGGCGAAGGGGGTGGTGTCTTGGCACGTGGTTACACAAAATGTTAGATACAACTCCCACGCGGCGAGGTCGTCAAATTTGGTATTTCTCTGCCGGCAGGAAGGGATCAACGCGTCCCGTTTCGTTCTTATCTGCCGGGACTTGACCCGTAGGATTGTGACAAGCCACCGTTTAGGACGAGGCCCTCCAGACTGTTGCTAATGAGCAGACGTCTCGAAATACAGTGCCAGGTACTTATACAAGATGATGCGCATCTTTTTGGGAGTTGGCGGCAAGGTTCTAACAACACCCGAGGCTCCCATGACACCGGAAGAAGAATGCCTGCAATGACTCTCCCACGACTAATCTCGGCGGCGCTGCTCCTGGCCTTGTCCGCTTGCGGGCAACAAGACAGCGTCAAGCCAGACATCGACTCGGCCGCGCTGCAATCCGAGATCAAAACCAGCAATTTGATGGCCCATCTGAGCGCGCTCCAAGACATCGCCGACGCCAACGGTGGAAACCGCGCGTTCGGTCTGCCGGGCTACCAGGCCTCGGTCGATTACATCTGGGGGCAGATCAGCGGCATCCCAGCCACCACAATTTGGAAGCAAGACTTCGCCGCGAATTTTTCAACCGTCGAGTCCGTCGAGCTAAGGATCTCCATCGGCCAGGATGATGGCGGTGTCACGCGGCCGAGGGTAGTGGGTGTTGAATACACGCCGTCAACGCCGGCCAGTGGCATCGACGCCGAGCTAGTTGCCGGCCCTGCGGGCGTCGCCGGGTGCAACGACACGTCGTATGCAGATCTCGACGTCAAGGGCAAGATCGTGCTTGTGGAGCGCGGTCGGTGCGACAGCGCAGGCAGCGGGACCTACGGCGGCAAGATCATCGCGGCCGCGCACGCCGGTGCCGTAGCCGTGGTTGTCTACAACAGCTCACCCGCCATGGTGGAGGGCGCCGAGCTTGCGCAGCCCGGGCCGGGGTTCGTGCCTGCAGGCGTCATCAGCCAGGCCGAGGGCCAGCAGCTCCGCGCGCAGCTACTCGCTAGGCGCAGTGTCCGTGCGTACTTCCAGCAGACGCAGGTCCAGGAGACGCGCACAACGCAAAACGTGTTTGCCGAGACGCAAGGCGACCCCGCGAGCGTGGTGATGCTCGGCGCGCACCTTGACAGCGTGCAGACGGCGCCGGGCATCAACGATGATGGGTCGGGCACGAGCGTGGTTCTGGAGCTGTTCCGCGCGGCGGCCAAGTACCGCACCAACAGCAAGCTGCGGTTCGCGTGGTGGGGCGCCGAGGAGAACGGCGGGCTTGGGTCCCGGTTTTATTGCACGAATTTGACCCGGTTTCCCGCCGAGGTAGACAGTCTCCTGGCGTATCTGAATTTCGACATGGTCGCACAGGGCACGTACTTTGTCGGGGACGGCGATGGGAGCGACCACAGTGGGCGAGCAGGTGCGCCGGGATCTGAGGTCATCGAGCAAATCTGGCTGGAGTATTTCCAGCAGATGGGCATTGTCGCCGGGGCGGGAGATTTGTACGGGGGAAGCGACTACGAGCACTTCATGAGGATCTTACAGAAGCCTGTTGGTCTGCTGTTCACCGGGGCCGGGCCTCCACACGACCCTTGCTATCACACGCCCTGCGACAACATCACCAATGTGAATCCCGAGATGCTCACTACGAACGCGCGGGTACGTTACTTTGGACGAGATTACCTGCAACTCCCCATGCTAACTTGGACTTTTTTTTCTCCAGGCCGCCGCGCATATGACCGCCGTGCTTGCCACCAATGCGACAAGCTTGATACCGAGATCGCCTTTGTTGGGTAGAAGGAAGGCGCTATTTTCCTTGGACGGCGGTGACCCGGGGTATGCAACACGGCGGGAAAGCTATTCCTAGATGATCTCTTCTTTGTGTAGTTCGACAGTCCTACGGGATTCCACCGTACGGATCAACAATCTGCTAGTAGCAGCTGAGAGGTAAAGGGTTTTAATGTCTTTTGCAGTCCGAATCTGTCATATCTTAAGTGTGTAACATGATCCATTTTAATCATCGTTATGGTAGCTCCTCATGCGGGCACCCGGTATCCCGCAGGCTTAGCTTGGATACATTCCAACGGGTCGTGGTAACGGTCTTGGTCCGTGAGAGACTAGGTAAAGGTCACCGCCTGCTCGAACCGATTAGCAACTGCAGGTGCTCGTTAGACTTGCTGGCGTGTGGAACGAAGTACGACGGGCAATAGGTAGTTCAGGCCTATCTATCTGTGGAAATCATGTTGCTCCACCGGGTCTCATCACTTGCCCTATACCGATAGGATGACAGAGTCGGGTGGGGAATAGAGAAAAACTTCTGAGATCAGTAGAAGTTGATGGAGAATGAAGACGGAATTTCCACTGCTCACCTTGAGGGGCCGTATCTCCGTGATCTTGAATGGCGCATACTGGGTCCTCGCCTTGGGCGACGCAGCCTCCACGGTGGTTGGGAAATTGATGGTAGTAGTACTACCTACCACAAGCCGTGAGGCACCCAATCTGCTGCTTGTGCTTGTGCCAGGCTTCGACAGCCAGAGCGCCCCCATGAGTCGAAAGTGGAAGGAACTGCCCAAAGCCTCGCAGTTTCCCAGACGGCCACCCCGCATCCCGCACAGCTTTCCCACACCACCCGCTCCTCTCTGCTTCCGCCAAACCGAATCCGACTCGGAGTCTGGAGGCACCATGGCAGACCCTTTCTCAATTTTCACCGGCTGCGTCGGCCTCCTGACCAGTGTCGTCTCCATCAAGGTTAGACGGGACATCTCGGCGATCCGAGCCAGGACGAACGATATCAAGCTTGACACGGCGAAGATACTCGAAGATACTGCCCACGCCCGGTTTGACCAGCTCCAAGTTCGGCTACCTCAATTGGGAGTTAACGAGGGACATGACCATTTGAGGTTGCAGCGATGCTTGGACGAGGTAACAATTTATACAGAGGGCCTGCTGAGCAACATCCGGTCAGACAGCCAGCACCGTTGGGACACGCCCAAGCCAGAAAGTGCAGCAGGAGAGCAATCTCTCCTGGGCTTCGCTGGTAAGCAGCAAGTAGCTCTCAGAGGGCTGCTCCAAGGTCACGGGAACAAAAAGGAGCCTAACGTCGCAGGATTTGACGCATAACCAGCACCATCTACCTTCCCTTGGGGCATAGAACCCACGAAAAGTTAGCAGTCGCTCCTGGTCTCTCGTTCACCATGGTGGGCAAATGCTTCACTTTTTCACAGCAACCTCCACATGGCCCTTCCCTTGCCGCCAGTCGCCCTGGAAAAGGCTCCAACACATGGAGGAAGACCTGAGTTCACTCATGCCAGCTACACTGCCGTCGTCCACAATGATCCAAGCTCTTATCAACCTGTCCCACTCAGATCCAAGGTTTTTACGTGGTCGAGGAAAACTAATATTTTGCTGTCACTTGGTTTTCCTCATCTGCCCCATCCGGATCAGGGTGCCGATCTTTTTGGCGTGCTGTCAAAAGTTTGGAAAGCAGTCGATCATTTTTGCGAGAGTATGGTAGTTGACGGAAAGGCTTCCATTAAGAGTGCATGGAAAGGTGTGGTTTTGCACCTCCATTTTGACAGCCCTCTCGATCGCCACTCCGAGTTTCTCATGAACGAAATTTGCGCTCGGCCGCTCCTTTGGCATAATCCTGAGAACCCAAGCAGTATTTCTTCCATCGGACTAAAAGGTCCGGTAAATAGGCAGCCCGTGATGTGGCATATGTATGAGGTATGAGCTGCGTGCGCGTGTGACGAAGGTTCCGGCTCGGCAAGGCCCCCGTCACTGACTTGAACTTCATAGTATACAACTCAACTCCGGCTTCAAAACCACACAGGATATGCAACGCTTCATGTTCGCACGCCGTTGAAAATCATCGTCACCCATGGTTGTCACAATGCCATGACGGGAACGAGAACAGGCCTAAGGGAGTTCAAAAGACAAAGATGGCTGAGAAATGAATAAGAGCTTGGAAAAATTGGCGGAATGCTCTCTGGCGGGATCTAAAATCTCCAATTGCAGTGGTCGGATATGGACACCCGAATACTTAGATAAGTACCTCAGGCCCTGGAGTTTGGCAAAGGCGTACCGCTATTCCTATCGCTACACGCGCCCAGAATGCCGAAGAGAATATTTGATTTCTCTGGAACAGTTATGGGGTTTGTCCGATACATGGAACGATATCAAGGCTCTTGTGGTTGCGTAATTCCACTTTCTCATGGCTGAGTCCTCTATTTTCTCAAATCTCAATCGAGACACCGGAGTTCCTGACAGTTACTCAAGCCCTTCGTGCTCCTCTTGTGAGCAACCAACTGCCGTGTCTACAGCCCACTCGAAGTACACCATGCCCAAGTTAGAGATTGATTAGGAGATATCTTAATTTGCTATCGCTTAGGTCGTTGCTGATGGTTCCTAGTCGTGCCCCTGGGCTTTCGACCCCGTCTCAAGCCGCTTGGCATGAGGTCACGATACCTACGTCATCGACCCCTTTTGCGGCATGATCGGCACACTCCCTCGTGAGCCCTCAAAGCCAACAAGAGCCACGAAATACTTCAAACGTCATCGACCTCGAAAATCTGGCAACTGCGGATTGAGGTGAAAGCACGACATATAAAGGACCCCCACCTCTGACAGCACTTGGGGTTAATCTTTGGCCATCAACGACCGTCACGTTTTGTCACCACTTGTCCCACATCATTCAAGCCCACCCAATCCACCATACAACTTCATTACACTACAGCAACAACCATGTCTGCGCCATCCCAGCCCGCCGATTCGCGCATGAACACCGACTCAGCCAACACCTCATCATCTGGAGGTGTACTGAGCAGCGCAATCGGGGCAACCAAGCCCAAAGTCTTTGACGAAAACGGTGCAGTCGGCGGCGCATTTACTGGTATGTCTTATACTACCACTGCTCCTCAATTATCCACGCGTAAAATGACTGACAAGGGACAGAAAACGGCGCCCTCGGAGGAACAGCGCAGAAGATTGGTGGCCCGTTGGACAAGGAGGGTATTATCGGGAAGCAGTTCACGACGGAGGGTATTCTTGGTGGAACGGTGCAGTCGGCTTTGGGGGGACAGAAGAAGGCCCAGTGAATTGGGAGTACTGTGTTTGTGTACTGGTGTAGTAGAACATGAATTTCCTTGCGGTTCTTGCCTGTCCGCCTTTTACCTTTCGGCTTATATGTATGTTCGTCCACTCTGTGAGACGTCGTGCAGGCTGCGTGGCACAGTACACTTAGTGCAGTGAAACACCCTTCCCCACACCGACTGGAGTTTGGGCTTAAACTCTGCTCTTTTTCTTTTCAACTCTCTGTTTTCGTTCCCTCCGACACATGCTTTAACGATGTGTCACAGAATTCGCGCGGTGCACCGATGTGCCGCCACGCATGCCGCAAAGGGCGAACCCACAGACCGATTCAAGTATATCAGGGAATGTAAGGTCTACAAAAAAGGTGTACCTTGTGGCCAGCTCGAGAGAATCCACGATACTAAGGAAGATGATTCTACCGAGGACTTGCCGGACTGCCGAGAGGGATTTCCGTTTGATCCTAGATGTGACGAAATTGAAAGGGAGTCAAGCCCGCTATCGGTGGTTGAAGCTGTGAGTAGGTTGAACCGAGTTCCTAGATAGTATGATTTACCGCTTCTCACAGACACATAACCAGGGCAACTGCCATCCGAGTTTAAAGGCAGTGGCTGTGTTGACTGCTCGACAGGGCCAGGAGGCTTCCATGAGATTTGGAGTCTGAGTTCGTTGGAAGACGACGAAGTTGGGTTGCGGGCTGTTCGTCATGGTCAGAACATACTGGAACCACTTGCTGAAGGCGGGTGTGAACTGTCTCGCATCCTTGTGGATGCAGCCAAGGCCTCTATTCTGGATGGGCTGGTACCATGGGTTGCTGAGCTAGATTTGTGCTTTCGAAGCCCCGAGCTTTGGGTTTGCACAAACCTTACCGACGACGGTGTCTTGAGATACAAGGCGTTTTCCTCTACAGCATTCAAGGTAAGTCGAAGATTCATACAGAGTTTTGTGTCAGTGTAATAGTAGCGTCATTAGCAGCTAATCCTGGTATATCTTTCAAAATCTAGATTGTCTCTGGCCGGAAATACCAAGACGGACCCTCATCTGTGAGGACCCGTTTTCTATGTCTTGCGTTCAACAAGCGAGACTGTGGCTTCAGAACTGCATCAAGAGCCACGAGAGATGTGAGCCGCCCGCCCGGACTTCGGCCTCTTCCCACTCGGGTAATAAACGTTGGGAACCCACGTTTGGGGCGGAAGCCGTTCCTTCACATCTCTTCCGAGGGCAAATGCGGGCTTTACACGACGTTGAGTTATCAATGGGGCGAAAGTCCATTTTACAACACGACGAACGATAACGTATCCCACCATCAACAGATCCTGGATCTCGACAAGATGCCTGTTGGATTTCGTTAGGCCATATCTGTCACACATAGCCTGGGAATCCAGTACTTGTGGATCGATGCACTTTGTATAATCCAGGACAACGAGCAAGACTGGGCCCAAGAGTCGCTAGTTAATCACGGCCTGAAATTGATCCTCAGAGGCACCTCTAATGAGCCGAGGACGATCATTCAGCTAATTCATGACTTCGAGACACCAACAATATCAACAACAACTTGTGGCCTGCCCTATCAACATGGACCCATCTTCTCGCTCGATTCTCGGCTATGAAACTCACTTACGACACTGACTCGCTTCCAGCGCTTTCTGGGATAGTACAGAAGCTCAGCAGCACAGTTCCGAGTCTCGGGCGCTATGTGGCCAGAATGTGGACATGGCAGCTTGTGGGGTAGTTGGCTTGGTGCGTCAGACCAGAGATGGTAGACGGAACTTGGAGCTGCGGGAGACGTCCCTCCAGTTACGTCGCACCTTCGTTCTCACCCCTGTCTCGAAATGGCAAATTTTTGATCTATCATAGAGTCCCTGCGAATGGGGTTCGGGTTATAAAGTTCGGTTTTGAACCTGAGGGCTTCGGTGCCATAACCTCCGGGCTCATCAAAGTGTGAGGGTTGGCTCTAACTGTCTACGTGGGAAATTTCTTTGAAGGGAAAGATGTCTACAATCACTGGGTCACCGAGTTCCACAAAATCCCCGGCCATGACATTAAGTTTGGGTGGTTACCTGACACAGATGGTGTCGTTGAGGCAATCTGCCCCGGCGACGAGCTTGTGCTCCTTCGGTTTCACAGCTTATTTTTCCTTGTGCTGCAGCGAGTACAGGAAGGGTCAAGCACGTTTCGCCGCATAGGCATGTCTCGCGCAGAGAACTTATTCAATGAAACCGGGCCGGCGGGCGTTTTCAGGAGAGAAATAACGATCGTCTAGGCGTATGGCAGATAAAGGTAGCAAGAAATACCTGGTACGAAACTGGGATTCTTTTCTGCTGCTGAGTAGATTGGTACCTACCTACCAGCTAGATATATTTCTCGATGGCGCCAAGGCCATTAGTTACCTCGGTACTCTCCGCTCTCGGATGGTGTTGGTGCCTGATACCCAACTGTTCATGCCAGGTCGTTCGACCAACAACCAACGGTCACTAGCGCTTACCTCCAAGTTTCATGTCCAGCGCGGGGTCTCTCCACTCGCGAACTTTCCTTCTCCAGCAACCATTTCCCCGCCCGCAAAATGAGTGCCACCGGTCTTAACCTCGGCGAAGGCGTCGCGAAGATCGAATTTGATGCCCGGTTTGAATCATCAGTCTCCGAAGATACCATTGTCACGCTCAACAAACTCTGTGTGCCGTGCACCGCCTTCGTTGAGAAGTCCACCTTCCTGCAGAGACTCGGCCGGAAGGACATCAAAATCGGCGCCGAAGAGCTCGGCCATGTCGGTTCGCCGCGAGACCTCAAGGCCGGCTACAACAGTGGCGAGTGCCACTTTTGCGCGCTGCTATGGCTCCGCGCCGGGGGCTACTATCTCAACCCGGATAAGCCAATTCGGCCAATTGACTTTGACGCACCGCTGGAAGTCAGACTGACGGCGCGTGATGTCGACAAGGAGTATGAGATTATGGTGGCGCGGGAGACGGAGCGGAGCAAGAAGCTGTGGTACAAGATCGCGCCGATGCCGCCGATGTGGGTTGACCTCCTGTAGCCTAATTCGTAACAACTCGTCTAACGAATAGCAGATGCGACAGCGGGTATCTCGACCTACGTATCATGACCTTGAACCAAGACCACGTCTACGCAGACCTACACCTCCATCACTCCTCCAGTGAGCTCTCTCCACTCCCCCTTTCCCGAACCCCAACTAACCCCCCCAGATCCCAAACTCAACACATCCACTCTCGGCTTCACCTCCTCGCCCGTGTCCTCCCGCCACTCCTCCAACTTCGCCCAAATCCAAACCTGGCTGCACCACTGCACCACCACCCACACCCGCTGCACCGAGCTCCCCTCCCTCATCTCCCCCACCGCACAGCTTCCCTCGCGCCTCCTCGACGTCACCTCCAACACCATCAAGCTCGACTGCTCCATCCCCCCCTCCGGCGCCCTCCCCTACACCACCCTCTCGCACATGTGGGGCACCGACCCCTCCGCTTGTCCGCAACTCACCCTCGCCACTCTGCCCACCTTCACCGCAGCCATCGACATCGCCGATCTCCCGCCCAAATACGCCTACGCCATCCACATCACGCGCGCCCTGGGGTACCGCTACATCTGGATCGACTCGCTGTGCATCATCCAGGACTCGGCGGAGGACTGGACACGCGAAGCCCTCAAGATGGCCGCGGTGTATGGACGGAGTGCGTTGAATATCAGCTATGTGTTTCCGCCGGACAAGGATGTGAGGGAGAATTACTTGAGGGATCCGAGGGTGCTGCTCCCTTGTTGCACCGCCCTTCCTGGAAAAGTGTCTACTTCCGGTTCGAAGGGCAACAAAGGTGAGAAAGGGGGTAATGGGGAAGGGGATAAAAGATTGGTGATCTCTCACCGCCCCAACTTCCACCGCCCTACGTGGTCGCCGACAGTATACAAGAAGATCTGGCCGCTTCTTTCCAGGGGGTGGGTGTTCCAGGAGCGGTTGTTGTGCCCGAAGACGGTGTATTTCGGACAGGAGCGGCTGCTCTGGGAGTGCTGCGAGGGGATTGTCGATGAGTACTATGGTCCATTAACGACCGTGCCGGGGAGTAAGAGCCATTTCCACCGGGTGATTACGGGGCTGGCGGCGGGGTTGGGGACTGTTGCGAGGAGGGAAACTGGTAGTACGGGAGGAGGGGAGGGGAAGGAGCTGAAGAGAGAGGAAAATGATAAATTCGCGTCGGTGGCGTATGATGAAGATCAGAGCAAGGCCGATGAGCAGTGGGGCCCGCTCGTCAAGGACTACCGCGCCGGAGACCTGACCAAGGAGTATGACCGGGGCATCGCCTTTGCGGGCATCGCACGAGCGATTCAGGCTAGCGCGGGGGTGACGTATCTCGCGGGGCTGTGGAAGGAGTTATTTGCGTACGACTTGCTCTGGACGGTCGGCCTGGTGGTTGTTTCGGACGAGGAGCGACAGAAGGCGGAGAAGCGCAAGGCGGAGACGAGGGAGGCGCCCTCGTGGAGCTGGTTTGCGGTGGTGCCCATGGCGAACAAGATGGGCGGCGATGTGCTGGACTGGCCGTTCCGGACGACGATGCAGACGTACCGGCGGCATGGGCTGTTTGAGGCAAAAGTGGTGGGGTTTGAGCATCCGAAGGGGGAGAACCCAGATGCGCTGCTGCATGATTTTGCGGGGATGAGCGTCACGCTGAGGGCGAAGAAGGTGCCGTGCGGGTTTGAGTGGTGGGAGCAGTTTGATATGTTGTGTGTGGTACCGCATGGGGAGACGAAATGGATGATGGGGAAGATTGCGAACACGTGGAAGGGAGAGGCTGTCTTGCCGCGGGTGCTCAAGTATGCGCATGATGACTCGATGGTCAAGAAGGGGGATGTCTTGCCTGGGGATGCGTGTATGGTCTTGACGACGGAGCAGGCGTGGCATGTTGATAAGGCTGATCCGGCGAAGAGGACTCATGACTTTGTCAAGGGGAAGGATGTTCCGGAGGGTTGGGGGACGTCGTATCAGTATGCAGGAATTGTGGTGGTCCCTTCCGGTGTGGATAGCCAGGGACGGGAGACATGGCGACGGATTGGGGCCTTCATGTTGTTTGACAACGTCACGGGGCACGACTTAACGGGGCCCTTTGACGAGAACAAAGAAGAAGACATAGTCTTGGTGTGATTCGTTTCTGGAATAGACTGGTGCTCTTGCGTCGTTCATAATTCATACCGCTTCATGCACTACTCCTCCCAAACAAGGGGCCGGCCCCTCTCAATCCAAGTACCGAACCCCAAACCTTTGCATCCTCCCCTAGCGTTACCTATCCTTCCCCATCGGCACAACCGTCCCATCCAACCCAAACCCCACATGCCCCCCCTCCCCTTCATCCCCCATCAAATACCCAAACCGCATCCTCACCCTCGCAATATCATCACTCAGCGGCTTACTCCCCAACTCCCGATCCCTCGCCAGCACATCCAAGTCCCTATTCCTGGTCGTCAACATCACCGTCGAAAACGCCGTGCTACTCGTCACCCCATTCTCCACCATCGCCATCCCCCCCAGCACAAGACACACCGCCGTGACGAAAAACCCCACCGCATACGTGATCCACAGCGTCTGCGCCTGGTACGCATATCGATTCTGCGGGAAGATCCGCTGCATGTCCACCGTCGTCGTGGCGTTGCCATCGTCCCAGAACTGGTAT